>Ga0102855_1000063_pt1 | contig 36270 bp, 46 predicted proteins | sample Colrivmet1370B02_FD_78450 | JGI IMG/M metagenome (GOLD analysis project Ga0102855, IMG submission 78450) | Estuarine microbial communities from the Columbia River estuary - metaG 1370B-02 | ecosystem: Environmental > Aquatic > Marine > Intertidal zone > Estuary | place: USA: Columbia River...
TGACTGCTGTGTGATTGCTGTAGTGGTATATACCCTACCTACAACATCTGCTAAAGCTGCGGGAACACCATTAATTGTGAAAGAATATGTATATCCAGGAACTGGGGGACCCGCTGTAATAGTTACTGATTCATTAGCACAGATTGTGTCTGAAGGGGCATTAGTTGAAATTGAGGCAGAATTTAAATCAGCAAAAAAGTCAACTAAGATTGTAATCTCATTAGTAAATGTACACCCGTCAGCAACAACTTGAACTTTTATTCTATCACCATTATCAAATTGAGCCCCTCCGCTACCTGCCGTTGCTGTGACAGTTCTTGAGGGACTGGCAGCGCCTAAAGAAACATCATTTTTAAAAAACTGATAGGTATCGGCTCCCACTGGGGCTGAAACTGTTATCATATCTCCTGAACAATATGAATTTCCAGCAACACCGGTGCTTAAGGATGGGTCAAAATTTGCTTTAGCATTAACTGTTATAATATTTGAATCTGTTCTGCTACATGAAATTGGTTCATCAAAAATTCCATTCCCATTTGCGTCATAATAAGCAAATGCAATTCTTTTAAATCTTGTTTGTAATGTAAAGTTTCCAGGCGGGGCATATGATTGTGACGTTGCTCCTGCAATATCTCCCCAAGGACCACTATTAACCGATGACTGCCATTGATAAGAAATGGTTGCTGAAGCAATTGTTGTGCTTGCTGCACCACCCCCAACGCCAAGATTACCTCCATCAATTCCACTGGCCATTGCTGAGTTATAACATAAATCAATATCAGCTGCATTTTGCAAAGTAATTGAGCCGGTTGTTGAAATTGATAAAACAGTAAAAGTTTCATTAACATCAATATAGCATCCTGTTGCATTATATGCTCTAGAAATTACAACATCACCATCATTTAATCTATTAGTAGTAAATTTATTTCCAACAACTTCTGCTGGTAAAGCAGGGGCTCCAGTATTATTGATATAAAAAGTATAGCTAACACCTCCTGTAACCTCAATTTCTACATTCTGTCCCAAACAAATTATATTTCCAGGGGCATTTGAAGAGACTCCAGGGTTTAATCCAACCTCATCAACTATTATTGGAATAGTTTGCTGGTTTGTACAACCAAAATTATCTATAATCTGAACTATTACATTATCACCATTTTGAATTACTGGAGGACTTGCAGCAAGATTTCTTACACTTCCAGATCTTAAATTTATAGTTCTGGAGCTTCCTGAGGTAATGGTGGTTGAGTTTACAATAAAAGTATAAGTTGCAGCGCCAGTATTTGCAGAAACAATTATATTTTGATCTTGACAAAATGTATTATCCGATTCGTTGGTTGATAAGTTTATATTAAATGCATCTCTTTTATTTATCGTTACTATATCATCCCCGATAAATGTACAAGAAGTTGTATCAGAAGAAATCACTACGTTTCTTCTATAAAGTGTTGTAGTTGTAATACCAGCAGGCTGGTAATTAGCTGCATTTTCACCATTGATATTAAAATAGTTTGATCCATTATTTGTAGAAAGCTGCCATTGGTAAGATATAGTTCCAAAAGTTGATGAGGCAACTAAACTACCTCCAGAGCCATCACCCAGAATTAGCCCAGTTGGTGCTTGGCCAGTACAAATATTTGAATCAGAGGCATTTTGGAGTAAAATCAATCCATTGTTATCAAGTACCATTTCATTAAATGATAATGATTCTTCATCATAACAACCACTTGCATTAAAAACTCTAACTGTAACGGTATCATTATTTGAAAGTGATCTAGTTAAAGTTGAAAAGGTAGCACCAAACTGAAGACTACCATTAATGTACCAGGCATAACTTACTCCCCCTGTTGCAGTAAAATTTACAGCGTCTCCAGAACAGAAAAGCCCATCAGAAGCAGATGCTGAAAGACTAGCAGATGGAATACTTGATACGGCAACTGTAATTGACTGAGTTGAAGAGTTTGTAATACATCCATTGGCATCTATCATCTCTATTGTCACTTTGTCACCGTTAGCTATACTACCTGGGCCTGCAAGAGAAGAAAATGTAATTGTATTTACGCCAGCTAAAGACTGTATAATTCCATTATTAACTTTAAATGTATAGGTCGCAGTTGCTGAATAAGGCGTAATTGAAAAGGTAATTTCTTCTCCTGCACAAATTGAATTATCTGCATCGTTACTTGATAGTGACGGAACTGCAGGAGTGAGAACGTTTATGTCAAGAGAAGTACTTACGTTGTTTGAAATATCTGGATCGCTGGGAATTGTAATACTAGCTGTAATTGTATATGGCGCTGAAGGATCAGAAAAATCTAATGGTGACATGCTTGCTCCTCCAACTGCAGCGAAGTCAGTTGGAAAAATAAAGGTTTGAGTGGCACCGGCTAAAATATTTGCGGCAACATTAATGGTATATTGAGCAGCTGCTCTTGAAATTGGACCATTAACTTGGAAATAAAAGGTATCACCGTTAACATCGTTTTGTGTGCCAGATAAATTTGTAATTTCAACTTGAAAGTTTACTGAATTTGATGGGCAAAAAGGCTCTCCTCCAACAATAGATATTGATCCTATTGAGATGTCTTGCTGAGAATACAATATCCCTACAGAAAAAATGAATATTAAAAAAAGTATTTTTCTCAACAAAATCGGCTGCTAATTACATTTATTTAGAAACGTAAATTGATGCATAATATTATAAAATATATGTACAAATTTAATAAATAATACCGACGTTTTCGGAGTTATTAACAGTTTATTTACAGATTATCAACAATGGTTCTACTGCAAAAATACTGCATTTTTACAGAAAATTCATTTTCTTCATCCAATCATCATTAAATATTTTTCCAATATAACGACTTCCCGAATCGTGTAAAAGCACAACCACGACATCTTCTTTTGAAAAATTTTTCCCGAGCTGAAGAAGCCCTTTTACAGCAGCACCACAAGAATTTCCCGCCAATATTCCTTCCTCTCTAGCTAACTTTCTAGTAAACAAAGCTGCATCTTTATCTGTCACTTTTTCAAAATGATCAATAATAGAAAAATCAACATTTTTTGGAAGAATATCTTCTCCAATTCCTTCTGTAACGTAGGGATAAATTTCATTGGTGTCAAATATTCCTGTTTCATGATATTTTTTAAAAACTGAACCATAGGTATCAATACCCCAAATTTTAATATTTGGATTTTTTTCTTTTAAAAATTTTCCGACACCAGAAATCGTACCTCCTGTTCCCACTCCCACTACAAAATGAGTTATTTTCCCATCTGTTTGTTTCCAAATTTCAGGACCGGTACTTTCGTAATGAGCAATCGCATTAGAAGGGTTATCATATTGATTAACATGCCAAGAATTAGGAGTTTCTTTGGCTACTCTTGCCGCTGTACTATAATAAGATTTTGGATCTTCTGCAGCAACATCTGTTGGACAGATAATAACTTCAGCTCCTACAGCCCTCAAAAGATCAAACTTTTCTTTTGATTGTTTATCTGTGGATATACAAATTAACTTATAACCCTTTACAATGGCAGCAAGCGCAAGACCCATTCCCGTATTTCCCGAAGTCCCCTCCACAATAGTTCCACCGGTTTTAAGCAATCCTGATGCTTCAGCATCTTCAATCATCTTGACTGCCATGCGATCTTTAACAGAATTACCTGGATTAAAACTTTCAACCTTTGCCAATACTAAAGCATCAATATCTTTAGCGATGTTGTTTAATTTAATCAGTGGAGTGTTTCCAATGGTATCTAAAATAGTTGAGGCGTAATTCATGAAAATAATTTAAGTTGCAAAATTATTTATAAAAATTAACATCTACACAAATATTAAATTAAACATTAGCGAAAACGCAAAACTTTAGAGGGGACAATATTTAAAATAATTTTTGAAGGAATCCAAAGCAATAAAACTGAGATTACTAAAAAGAAAATGTTTAAGCCTAAAACTTCTGTGAAAGAAATTGAAACTGGTGCTACACCAACAAAATAAGTTTCAGGATCAAGGGTAATCCAGCCAAAGCAATACTGAGAAAAATAAAATCCTAAACCAATAATGTTACCCCAAAAAAGTCCTTTAGCCATTATTAAAGCTCCGTTATAAAGGAAAATTCTTTGTATTAAAAAATTATTAGCGCCTAATGCTTTTAATAAACCTATCATACGAGATCTTTCTAGAATTAACACTAGAAGTGCAGTGGCCATATTAATAACCCCCACTAAAAGCATGACAATTAAAATGATTAATACATTAAAATCAAACAAGGAGATCCATTGAAAAATCCCATAAAATCGCTCGGTAATGGGAATACTATTTAAATCAGAAGGCAACTTATCATAAATATTATTTGCTGTTTGCTTAAGGTTTTTAAAATTTGATACAAAAAGCTCGTAGCCTCCAATTTGATTCGAATTCCATTTATTCAGGCGTTGAACTTGTTTTAAATCACCATACACCAAGTTTTCATCAACGTCTGGAAACCCAGAAAAATAAATTCCAACAATGGTAAAGCGTCTTCTTGTGGGTATACCTTGCTCAGTACTATTTTGAAAAAAAGCTTCCACCCTATCCCCTAGTTTGAGATTAAGACGACTCGCTATCACTTCTGAAATTAAAATTTCATCACTTGTTAATTGAGAGTCAAAACTTGGAAAAGTTCCTTGAGTTTTAAAAGAGCTCAAGCTAGTCCAATCAAAATTTTCAGAAACTCCTTTGAAAAGAATTCCTTCAAAATCTGAATCCGTTTTAAGCATTCCAGCTTTCAAAGCAACAGAATGTATTTTTTCAATATTTATTTCTTCCTTAATTTGATTGCGAATAGAATCACTATCGATCATGGGGAGAAGAGAAACTTGGGATTCATTATTTTCAAAAAGAGTTACTAAAATGTGTCCATTAAAAACACTAGTTTTCTTTTGAATTTCTTTTTGTAAGCCCTGGCTTGTTGAAATTGCAATTAAAATAGCGGCAATTCCAATGGCAACTGCTGTGGTTGCAATGTTAATTATTCGAGCAGAAACAGTACTTTTATGCTGTTTCTGTCCTCGCATTTTTTTTGCGAAAAATAAAGCTATATTCAATGAAATATCTATTTAAAAGTATCCTTTTCAAAAGTACATTTTTATTTTGGCTTACCATGGTCAGCTTCACCTCTGCGTCATGTCAAAAACAAATTACAATTTCAGCAGCAAATGTTGATGCTTACATCCCTCTTTTAAAACAAAAAAAAGTGGGAATAGTTGCCCACCAAGCAAGTGTAATTTCAAGTGTAAAAAATACTATTCACTTAGTGGATATGCTTAAAAAAAGTGGTATAAACATTAAGAAGGTTTTTGCACCAGAACATGGATTTCGAGGAACAGCAGATGCAGGTGAAAAAGTAGAAAACAGAATTGATTCTAAAACACAACTTCCTATAATTTCATTATATGGAAAAAACAGAAAACCAAATAAAGAACAACTTAAGGGTATTGAAATAATAGTTTTTGATTTACAAGATGTTGGGGTTCGTTTTTACACCTACCTATCCACACTTCATAATGTGATGGAAGCATGTGCTGAAAATAATATTCCGTTAATTGTCTTAGATCGTCCCAATCCAAATGCACATTATATTGATGGACCAGTGCTAAATCTTGAACATAAAAGCTTTGTCGGAATGCATCCTGTTCCAATTGTTTACGGTATGACAATTGGTGAATATGCCCAAATGATTAATGGAGAAAAGTGGCTTGCCAATTCTATCAAATGTGACTTAACGGTAATTCCACTTCAAAATTACACCCATCAAACAACTTATGAATTAAAAGTTCGACCATCACCCAACCTTCCTAATAAACAATCTATAGCGCTATATCCAAGTTTATGTTTACTTGAGCCGACTAGAGTTAGTATCGGAAGAGGAACCGATTTACAATTCCAGGTTTATGGCCATCCTGGATTCCCTAAAACAGAGTTTTCTTACATACCAAAATCAAATTTTGGTTCAAAAAATCCAAAACACAAGGGACAAATTTGTTATGGAGAGAATCTAACTACCGTCAATCCTCCTTCAAGAATTGAATTAAAATGGCTATTGAATGCCTATTCAAATTTTTCTGAAAAAGATTCATTTTTCTTAAAGGGATTTGAACGAATAAGTGGAGTAAGTAATTTAAAAAACCAACTTATTGAAGGAGCAAGTGAAAAAACGATCAGAGACTCTTGGACTGATGGACTTAATGAATTTAAAAAAACAAGAATAAAATATTTGCTTTATCCCTAAGGTATATTTAAATATTTATGTGTCTGAAGCGAAACCTTCCATTTGGGATTATCCAAAACATAATCTACTAATAGGGGCATAATATCATCTCGCTTACTCCATTCTGGTTGTAAAAAAAGCTTACACCCTAAGCCAACATTAGAGGCTTGTTCTTCTGCAAAACGAATATCATCTTTATTATAAATAATCATTTTAAGCTCATCAGCTCTCTCATAAGCTTCCTTTAGAGGTAATTTATTTTTTTTTGGTGATAGACAAAACCAGTCCCAGTTGCCGCTTAGAGGATAAGCGCCTGAAGTTTCAATATGAATATTAATTTCTTTGGAATGTAATAAATTTGTCAATGGTTCCATTGGCCACATTAATGGTTCACCCCCCGTGACTACGACCGTATCTGAATACTGTTTTGCACCCTTAACAATCTCATCTATATGAGTCGGAGGATGCAAAGTAGCATTCCAACTTTCTTTCACATCGCACCAGTGACATCCAACATCACAACCGCCAATTCTTATGAAATAAGCGGCACCCCCTTTGTGGTATCCTTCCCCTTGAAGAGTATAAAAAGCCTCCATTAATGGAAGTGAATAACCTTGAGCTACCGCTGCGATTGATTCTTTTGCTTGCATCTGGCAAAGATACCACTTTCCAAAAGTACATTCCTACAGAAATTGTATCTTTAAAAAGATTAATAATTTAAATTATGCCTAGCCCATTTCACTTAGCTATTCCTGTCGACAACTTAAAAATTTGTAGTGATTTTTATAGCAATATTTTAGAATGTGAAGCAGGTAGATCGTCAGATCATTGGATTGATTATAATATGTTTGGCCATCAATTAGTGCTTCATGTTGATCCATCACATCAATCTAAAAAGCATCATAACGAAGTAGACGGAAAATCAGTCCCAGTTCCCCACTTTGGAGTTATATTAGAGTGGAAAATTTTTAATGAATTAGCTGAAAAATTAATTTTAAAGGGTATTGAGTTTGAAATTAAACCTTATTTGAGATTTAAGGGTTTACCTGGCGAACAAATGACAATGTTTTTTTATGATCCCGCTGGAAATGCTTTAGAATTCAAATCCTTCAAGAATAAGGATCAGATTTTTGCAACACAATATTATGAATAAAATATTAACTTTTTTTGACACACTCTTTGAGCATATCTTTTCTGATAAGAATCAAAAGAAAATTGAAAGGGTCACCTTATGGTTATCTATAATTGGATTTATCACCCATTTATTATTGATTTTTTCTAAAAGATTTGAGCTATTTCACACCCCATTTGAGGCACGCCTTTTAGATGATCCTATTTCAGCTATTTATACTCCTTTTTCAATCATTTTAGTATATGAGATTTACCTTCTCATTATGTATTTACCCAGATCTTTTACGACTGCAGTTTCCAAACAATTTGAGATTATATCACTAATATTAATTCGTAGAATTTTTGGAGATATCCCTAAAATTGAATTGGATGTGAATTGGATTGAAAATACGGCAAACAGGCAATTAATATATGATCTTATTGGCGTTCTTATCCTCTACTTTTTAATTTATCAATTCAATAAACACCAAAATAAAATTACCAAAAAAGAATTAAGTATTCGCTTAAAAAGGTTTGTAAGCTCAAAACGTGCCGTTAGTCTTATACTTCTTCCTGTATTAATTTTTACTTCAATTTATACCGCCTTTACATGGATAAGTGGCTTATTTTTAACATCAATGAAAGAAAGTGTTTTACCCGATATAAACTCTGTATTTTATAATGAGTTTTTTACCATTTTAATTTTAGCAGATGTCTTTATCCTACTCCTATCCTTTCAATATACAGAACGCTACAGTCAGCTAATTAGGAATACAGGTTTCGTGATTTGTACCATTTTGATACGACTCTCTTTTGGAACCTACGGTCTTACCAATATTTTATTGATTATCTCTAGTGTTCTTTTTGGGTTACTTATCCTAAGAATATATCATAAAATGGAATCTGACTTATTACATAATTCTTAAAATTTAATCTCTTCGCTCACAAGCCAGAAGAGTATTTTTAAGAAGCATCGCTATGGTCATTGGACCTACTCCTCCCGGAACCGGAGTAATGGCGTAAGCTTTTCTTGCCACTTCTTCATATGCAACATCACCTTTAATAATATATCCTTTAGGATGACTAGTGTCAAGAACTCTAGTAATACCTACGTCAATAATGACGACGTCTTGTTTAACCATATCTGCTTTCAAAAATTCTGGAATTCCAAGTGCTGAAATTATAATGTCTGCAGTGCGGGTTAGTGCTTCAATGTTTTCAGTTCTACTATGAGCAACCGTTACTGTAGCATTTCCATAAGGACCTTTCTGACTCATCAAAATACTAATGGGCCGACCAACGATATGACTTCGTCCAATTACCACACAATTTTTGCCTGAGGTTTCTATTTTATAGCGCTTCAAAAGCTCCATAATACCATAAGGAGTAGCTGGGATAAAAGAATTCATTTCTAATGCCATACGTCCAAAATTAGAAGGATGAAATCCGTCTACATCTTTTCTAGGATCAATTGCTAAGAGTATTTTTTCTTCATTAATGTGTTTTGGTAAAGGAAGCTGAACAATGTATCCATCTAGACTATCATCATTATTCAATTGGGTAATTTTTTTCAATAATTCATTTTCTGAAATTATATCTTCTAAATGAATTAAAGTAGACTTAATGCCAATTTGCTCACAAGACCTAACTTTACTTCCAACGTAAGTTAAGCTTGCTCCATCATTACCAACAATTACTGCTGCTAAATGTGGTATTTTTTTTCCATTATTTATTCTTTTATCTACCGTTAATTTAATTTCTTCTTTTAACGCTATTGCAGTTTTTTTTCCGTCTAATACTATCATTATCTTATTTTAAACCTTTTAGTTGTTGCATCATTTGGGGTCCTTTTCCACCTTGCATCATTTTCATCATTTTTCCCATTTGTTCAAACTGCTTAATAAGCTGATTTATTTCTTCTATTGATTTACCAGAGCCTTTTGATATTCTAGTTTTACGACTATGATTCATTAATTGTGGCTGAGATCTTTCTTTAGGAGTCATAGAGCCGATTATTACCTCAATGCCAGCAAAAGCATCATCACCGACATCGACATCTTTCATCATTTTACCAACACCAGGAATCATTCCCATTAAATCTTTCATATTTCCCATTTTCTTGACCTGCTGGATTTGAGAAAGAAAATCATCATACCCAAATTGGTTTTTGGCGATTTTTTTATTAATCTTTCGTGCTTGTTCTTCGTCAAATTGCTCTTGAGCTCTTTCTACTAGTGAAACCACATCTCCCATGCCAAGAATGCGATCAGCCATGCGTTCTGGATAGAAAACATCTAAAGCTTCCATTTTTTCCCCTGTTCCAATAAACTTAATTGGTTTATTCACCACCGACTTAATTGTCAAAGCTGCACCACCACGAGTATCTCCATCAAGCTTAGTTAAAATAACACCATCGAAATTCAATAAATCATTAAATGTTTTTGCGGTATTTACAGCATCTTGCCCCGTCATTGCATCAACAACAAAAAGAGTTTCAGATGGTTTTACTGCAGAATGAATAGCTTTAATTTCATTCATTAATACCTCATCAATTGCTAAACGACCAGCAGTATCAATAATTACAACATCATGTTTTTCTTTTTTTGCTATCTCTAAAGCAGCAAGTGCAATTTTCACAGGGTCTTTTTCTTCCCTATCCTTATATATCGCAGCACCTACTTGTTCAGCTACAATTGCTAATTGATCTATAGCTGCAGGACGATAAACATCACAAGCAACTAACAAAGGGCTTTTAACTTGTTTCTTTTTTAAATGAAGAGCTAGCTTTCCAGTAAAAGTTGTTTTACCAGATCCTTGTAATCCTGTCATTAAAATTACAGCAGGCTTTGACTCTAAATTTATGCCTACAGACTCAGAGCCCATGAGTGCGGTTAATTCATCTTTGACTATTTTTACAAGAAGTTGACTGGGCTGAAGACTAGTTAGTACTTTTTCTCCTAATGCTTTTTCTTTTACACGAACCGTAAACTCTTTTGCTATCTTGAAGTTAACATCGGCATCTAATAAAGCTCTACGAACTTCCTTGAGTGTTTCAGCAACATTAATTTCTGTAATTTTTCCATGACCCTTAAGAATTTGGAAAGCTTTGTCTAATTTACCGCTAAGATTATCGAACATAATGATTGTGAATATTAAATGTCAAAAAAACAAAAATAAGAAATGCGAAGAGAATATTAACTACTGATTAGTGTTGAATGAAAACATCCTCTCCATTACAATAGCATGTGGAAATGTTATAGCTGCTAAAAAGGAAAAAAAGAGTGGTAAAAACTGTTCTTTTGGAATATCTGCAAAAAAATAAACTCCACCTAAACTACCTAAAGCTAAAATCCAGTACAAAAAAGAAGCCTTTATATACTTTTTATATCCAGTTTTATCAGAACATGTTTCATCATACAAAAATTTAACTTGTGAATTTAAAGAAGGCAAACTATGCCATATAACAAAATAAATTCCAAAACTGAAAAGCAAATTGCTTGATGTAAATAATAAGGCAAATAATCCCAAAAGGGAAAACTCTTGTAATAATAATTTACTATTTTTAAAATGATAGAGGGCTTGAAAAATTAAGGCTAAAGAAGTAATTAATAGTGAATAAACAAAAAAGGTGAAAGGAAGTACTTTGCCTGAGATTTGAAAAATTACTTTAACAGTTTCACTATAGTGAATAGAGAAAAGCATCAAAAATATAATAGCTCCATAGGTGAAATAAAAAAATACCTTGCCTTTATTTAAATCCACTATTCTCTCCAAATGTTGTTCTCCAAAGTGATAACAACTTACTAGTACAAAAGAAATAAGAGCAATTCCGGGTATCCAATAAAAAATACCTATTCCTAAAATAACCACCAGTATATATGAGAGAAAAAATAAACCTTTGAATTTTTTTTGGCTTTTTCCAAAATTTTTATCAATTATTTTCAAATCATTTGCGCCATGAAGAATCCCAAAAGAAAAAATTCCCAGAAAAGAAATGAGATTTTGACTAGAATCATTAAAGAAAACTGCAAATATGATGCAGATTAGTGTTATTAATTGCGGAATTATTAAAAATTTATCCTTTGTAAATGAGAGAGTTAACAACTTCAATGAAAAATATTTTATATATTTAGGTGAGTGGGTCTAATTTTTTTTAAATTTATCTAAACAAAAACAAATAATTGAAATTATTATGGAAAAATTACTAAGTTTAATTTCTGTAGTTCCAGCGATGGCTACAGACGACTACGTAGGATTTACGTTCTTCGTAGGATGTATGGCGATGATGGCAGCATCAGCGTTCTTTTTTCTCTCAATGAGCTCTTTTGATGCCAAATGGAGAACCTCTATTTTGGTGTCTGGACTAATTACGTTCATTGCAGCTGTACACTATTGGTACATGCGTGACTATTGGGCAACTAACATGACCTCTCCAACATTTTTTAGATATGTAGATTGGGTGTTAACTGTTCCATTGATGTGCGTTGAATTTTATTTAATTCTAAAAGCAGCTGGAGCTACTAAACAATTAATGTGGAAATTGATTTTCGCTTCTATTGTTATGTTAGTAACAGGTTACTTTGGAGAAGCTGTATACACAACGGGTTCAGGCCCTGCAGTATGGGGTCTTGTTTCTGGTCTTGCTTACTTCTGGATTGTTTACGAAATTTGGATGGGTAGCACTTCTAAACTAGCTGCAGCCGCAGGTGGTGCAGTGCAAGCTGCTCATAAAACACTCTGCTGGTTTGTTCTTGTAGGATGGGCAATTTATCCAATTGGATATATGGCTGGTACTGAAGGATGGTACAGTGGTATATTTGGTGGACTTCCAATGGATGTTATTTATAACGTTGGTGATGCCATCAACAAAATTGGATTTGGTCTAGTTGTTTACAATTTGGCTGTAAGTTCAAAATAATCCTGAAAGGAAACAACTTTTATAAATAAATTAAAATCGCCTTTTCAGGCGATTTTTTTTTACATCCTATCAGGTACATCAATACCCAATAAACTGGAAGCATTAGCAATCACTTCTGATACCTTTTTAGAAAGGGCTATACGAAACGCCTTTTGAGTTGCATTGGTACTTCCTAGAACAGAAACGTTTTGATAAAAAGTGTTGTAACTCTTCACTAAGTCATATGTATAGTTAGCAATAAGTGCAGGATTATACTGTTTAGCTGCCAATACAATTATCTCAGGATAAATTTCTAATTGCTTTATTACCTCTCTTTCTCGGATATCTAACTCTAATAAAGAATCGAACGACTCTAGGGAATCTTTATCAGATTTAAGAATCAATGTTTTAATTCGTGCATGAGTGTATTGAATAAAAGGACCTGTATTTCCATTAAAATCAATGGAAGCTTCAGGATCAAAAAGTATACTTTTTTTAGGATCTACCTTTAGGATAAAATATTTCAAAGCGCCTAAAGCAATGGTTTCATATAAAGAAGTTTTTTCTTTATTGTTTAGAGAGTCTAGTTTACCTAAAGATTCTGAAATAGTTTTTGCCTGTGATATCATACCTTTAATAAGATCATCTGCATCCACAACAGTACCTTCTCTACTTTTCATTTTCCCACTAGGCAAATCAACCATTCCATAACTTAAATGATACAAAGCTTCCGCCCAGTGAAAACCTAATTTCTTAAGAATTAAAAACAAAACCTTAAAATGATAATCTTGTTCATTCCCAACAGTATAGACCATTCCATTTAACTGAGGAATATCCTCTAATCTTTTTTGAGCAGTTCCAAGATCTTGAGTCATGTATACAGATGTTCCATCAGAACGTAAAAGCAATTTTTCATCTAACCCTTCTGCAGTGAGATCTATCCAAACAGAGCCATCCTCTTTTTTAAAAAAAACTTGATCCTTAAGCCCCTTATTTATAATATTTTTTCCTAGTAAATAAGTTTCACTTTCGTAATAGTATGAATCAAAAGAGACACCTAAACTCGCATACGTTAATTCAAAACCTTGATATACCCAATCATTCATGGTCCTCCAAAGATTATGAACAGCTAAATCATTATCTTCCCAACGCCTTAACATGTCATGTGCCTCCAATAATAGAGGGGCGTTTTTTTTTGCTTCTTCTTCTGAAGAACCTTGTGCAATTAATTTAGTTATTTCTTTTTTATATTCAATGTCAAATTTTACATAATATTTCCCTACCAACTGATCTCCTTTTAAACCAAATGTGGAGGGAGTTTCTTGATTCCCAAATTTTTTCCAAGCAATCATAGACTTACAAATGTGAATTCCACGATCATTTATAATTTGTGTTTTAATCACTTTTTTTCCATTTGCCTCGAGAATTTTAGCAACTGAATATCCTAAAACATTATTTCTTATATGACCTAAGTGTAAGGGCTTATTTGTGTTTGGTGATGAAAATTCAACCATAACAGTTGGTGAAACATCATTAGTGACTTGGTGACCATAATTTGAAATATTCTGAATTTTTGAAAACTGCTCTACATAAAAAGCATCACTTAAAACGAGATTCAAAAATCCCTTAACCACATTAAAACTTAGAACATCTTTATGTTCATTTAACAAGAAATTTCCGAGTGTATTTGCTAAATCTTCAGGACGCATCTTCACCTGACGTAATAACGGAAATACAACCAAAGTTAAGTCACCTTGAAATTCTTTACGGGTGCTTTGAAATTCGTAATTCTCAATAGTGATATTATGTTGAGAATGGAAAAAATCATTCAAAATAGGTGAAAAATGCTTACTGTAATTGATGTTCATGATAATATTTGACGTTAAAGATAAATATAATCAATTGATTATGCATTCGTTTGACAAACCCTTATCTTTACTATATGCTACTAAATATATCTTATAACAATCCCATTATTAAACGGAAGATTGAAAAGGCAGTGGGAAAACCTTTTTCCATGCAACAAAGGTGGAAATTAGGAGGTATTGGATCACAGAAATTAATAATTAATAGCGCTTCTATTGATATACATAACTTGCTGATTTTAGATAATAATTTAAAGTCTTGTAACTTAGAGCTAAGACCTTTAGGAATTATTGTTCACTTTAGAAGTCTTTTAGAAACCTATGGATTAATTATACCTTATTATAAACTCAAACTATATAAGGGGAAAGCAAAAGAATATTCTTTATATAATGATAAACATTACATTAAAATTTTTGCAGACTCAAAAAAAAATCACGCCTTCTTTAAAAAGGTAGGATCTCAAAAATCATTACAAGTACCACCCTCTTTAGATGACCTATAGTTTTCTGTATCTAGAGCCAGTATATATTTGACGCGGACGTCCAATAGGTTCATTATTTTTACGCATTTCTAACCATTGAGAAATCCACCCTGGCAATCTCCCTAAAGCAAACATAACCGTAAACATTTCTGTAGGAATATCTAAGGCACGATAAATTATACCAGAATAAAAATCAACATTTGGATATAATTTTCGTTCGATAAAGTAAGGATCATTCAGTGCTTCTTTTTCTAAGTCTTTTGCTATATCCAAAATAGGGTCGTTGATTCCCATTTCAGCTAAAACTTCATCAGCTGCTTTTTTAATAATCTTAGCTCGAGGGTCGAAATTTTTATAAACTCTATGTCCAAATCCCATTAAACGGAAAGGGTCATTTTTATCTTTAGCCTTTGCCATATATTTTTTTGTATCGCCACCATCTTTTTGGATGGCCTCAAGCATTTCAATGACTGCTTGGTTTGCTCCTCCGTGAAGTGGACCCCAAAGTGCAGAAATACCAGCAGATACCGATGCAAATAAACCAGCATGAGAAGATCCCACAATCCGTACTGTTGAAGTTGAACAATTTTGTTCATGCTCGGCATGAAGAATTAATAATTTATTTAATGCAGAAACAACTACCGGACTTGGCGAATATTCTTCATGAGGACGTTTAAACATCATATGTGCAATATTCTCAACATAAGACAAGGAAGTATTCGCATAATTCAATGGCAATCCTTTAACTTTTCTTTGAGTCCACGACGCTAAAATTGGAAATTTAGCCAGTAACATAATAATGGCTTCTCGCATATCTGATTCTGAGTCAACATCTACAGAGGAAGGGTTAAATGCAATTAAAGCTGAGGTAAGAGAAGAAAGAACACCCATAGGATGAGCAGCCTTAGGGAAGCTTTTTAAAATCATCTTTAAGTCTTCATCTACTAAGGAGTCAATTTTAATTTCTTTATTAAGAAGATCAAGCTCTTCCTTATTTGGTAATTCGCCAAAAATTAATAAAAAAGCAACCTCAATAAAACTAGATCTATCGCATAAATCTTCGATGGAATAGCCTCGATACCTTAAAATACCTTCTTCACCATTTAAAAAGGTAACAGAACTTTTACACGATCCTGTATTTTTGAATCCCGGATCATAGGTAATCAATCCTGTTAATGATCTGAGGGTTTTAATGTCAATACCTTTTTCGTTTTCTGTACCTTCAATTAAAGGAAATTCAAAGGTTTGATTGTTGTAGCTAAGTTTTACTGATTCGCTCATATTCTTAGTTTTATATTAAATTCTATATAGCAGTAAATACCATATGCATTAAGTCTTAAGACTTTAGTTTTTTATTATAGAATTACATTCTTGTCTTCTTGTAAAGGAAGAACGCAACTATTCAATTATATTAACCTTAATGGTTAAATGCTTTTTTTCCAGGAAAATAAGCTAATGCATCTAATTCTTCTTCAATACGAAGTAACTGATTATATTTTGCCATACGATCACTTCGTGAAGCAGAACCTGTTTTAATTTGTCCTGTATTTAAGGCTACTGCAAGATCTGCAATTGTATTATCTTCTGTTTCACCAGAACGATGAGACATTACAGATGTGTATCCAGCTCGGTGGGCCATGTCAACAGCAGCAATGGTTTCAGAAAGAGTTCCAATTTGATTTACTTTAATTAAAATAGAGTTGGCAATTCCATTCTCAATTCCTTTACTTAATCTTTTCACATTAGTTACAAATAAATCATCACCAACTAGTTGAACATGATCTCCTGCCATTTTCGTTAAAGATTCCCAGCCATCCCAGTCATTTTCATCCATACCATCTTCAATAGAAATGATTGGATACTTTTTGCTTAGATCAGCTAAGTACCTAGCTTGCTCTTTTGAAGTTCTTTTAACACCAGATTTACCTTCAAAAAGAGTATAATCATAAACCCCGTCTTTAAAGAATTCCGCAGCAGCGCAATCTAAAGCAATCATTACTTCTTCTCCAGCTTTATATCCCGCATTACTAATTGCTTTGATAATTGTATCTAAAGCGTCTTCTGTTCCTTCTAAAACAGGAGCAAATCCACCTTCATCACCAACAGCAGTACTTAAGCCACGGTCATGAAGAACTTTTTTAAGGTGATGAAAAATTTCAGTTCCAATTTGCATTGCGTGTGAAAAAGATTTTGCACCAGTTGGCATAACCATAAATTCCTGAAATGCTATAGGAGCGTCAGAATGCGATCCCCCGTTAATAATATTCATCATAGGAACAGGTAATGTTTTAGCGCTAACACCCCCTATATATCTATATAACGGAAGGCCTAATTCGTTTGCAGCGGCCTTGGCAATTGCTAAAGAAACGCCTAAAATTGCATTAGCCCCTAATTTTGATTTATTTGGTGTCCCATCCAAATCAATCATTATTTTGTCAAGTTGTTCTTGATCAAAAACAGAGCTACCAATAATTTCTTGAGAAATTAAATTATTAACATTATCTATAGCTTTACCTACAGCTTTACCCATATAAGAACTACCTCCATCGCGAAGTTCTACAGCTTCATGCTCACCAGTTGAAGCTCCAGAAGGAACTGCTGCTCTTCCTAAAATTCCATTTTCGGTAATAATATCTACTTCAACGGTTGGATTTCCTCTAGAGTCAAAAATTTGTCTTGCGTGTACGTTAATAATAATACTCATTTTTATTTAAATTATTTTAGATTTAATAATGTTTTCTTTGAAAATATCAAACAGGTAAGTTGCATCGTTAGGTCCTGGTCCCGCTTCAGGATGGTATTGTACTGAAAAACAATTTTTACTTTTCATCCGAAGTCCTGCGAGGGTTTGATCATTTAAATGTATGTGTGTTATCTCTATATCAGGATGAGCTTCTGCAGCTTCAATATCTACTGTAAAACCATGGTTTTGTGAAGTAATTTCTCCTCTTCCTGTTAATAAATTCTTCACTGGATGATTAATACCTCTATGGCCATTAAACATTTTAAAAGTAGAGATTCCATTTGCCAAGGCAATCACTTGATGTCCTAGACAGATTCCAAACAAAGGCTTGTTTTTTTCTATAATAATTCTAGCTAATTCTTGAGCTTGCTTCAAAGGCTCTGGATCACCTGGACCATTTGATATAAAATATCCATCTGGTTTAAATGATTCCATAGTTTCAAAAGAAGTATCGTAAGGAAATACTTTCACATACATTCCACGTTTAACCATATTATGTAAAATATTTTTCTTAATCCCTAGATCTAAAGCAGATATTTTGATTTCTGCATCAGAATTACCGATAGTATAGGTTTTTTTTGTTGAAACTTTGGAAGCAAGCTCAAGTCCATTCATATTGGGTGCTGCTGCAAGCTCTTTAAGTAATTCTTCTTTACGTTCTGTTTCAGTTGAAATTACTGCATTCATAGCTCCGTTTTCTCTTATGTAATTAACTAAAGCCCTGGTGTCGACATCTGATATAGTGACCAACTTATTTTTTTTTAAATAATTGAAAAGAGATTCTTCTCCTCCAGGTCTGGAATAATTAAAGCTAAAATCTTTACATATTAGGCCTGCAATAGAGATATGTTCAGATTGCGATTCCTCTTCTAAAATTCCATAATTTCCAACATGAGTATTGGTTGTAACCATTAACTGTCCAAAATATGAAGGATCAGTAAATATTTCTTGATAACCAGTCATTCCAGTATTAAAACATATTTCACCATAAGCACTCCCTTCAATACCAATGGATTTGCCAAAAAATTGGGTGCCATCTGCGAGCAGAACAAAAGCTTCTTTTCTAAATCTGTATTCCATGGTTTTAATTACAAAATAAATCAAAAAAAAGGATAAACTAAAACGTTTATCCTTTTATGTATTAAGAAAAAATAAGAATATGAATTAAATTATTTTGCATCTTCAATATCCTCATCTTTTTTAGTGTCAATCTCAGGATTAGCTTCTTCAGTAACTGGAGCTTTCTCTTCTTTAACTTCAATTACAGTTTCACTGGCTGTAGTTTTAACTTTTCCACCACGTCGACGTGTTTTCTTTTTCTCTGTAGCTTCAGATTTATATACTTCGTTATAATCTACAAGCTCAATCATTGCCATAGATGCATTATCACCCAGCCTATTTCCTAACTTAATAATACGAGTATATCCTCCAGGACGATCACCAACTTTTGTGGCAACATCTCTAAATAATTCTGTAACTGATTCTTTGTCACGAAGTGAACTAAACACTAACCTTCTGTTGTGTGTAGTATCAGATTTAGCTTTAGTAATAATAGGTTCCACAAATTGCTTAAGAGCTTTTGCTTTAGTTACAGTTGTATTTATACGTTTGTGTTCAATTAATGAACAAGCCATATTAGAGAGCATTGATTTTCTGTGAGCAGTTTTACGCCCTAAATGCATTACTTTTTTTCCGTGTCTCATTTTTCTTATTTAAAAATGTGAATTAATCCTTATCTAGTTTGTATTTGGCAAGATCCATTCCAAAAGAAAGTCCTTTTAATACAACCAATTCTTCTAACTCAGTCAATGATTTTTTACCAAAGTTTCGAAACTTCATTAAATCATTTTTATTGAAAGAAACTAAATCTCCAAGCGTCTCGACTTCTGCAGCTTTCAAACAATTTAATGCCCGCACAGACAAGTCCATATCTACAAGTTTCGTTTTTAATAATTGGCGCATATGCAAAGATTCCTCATCATAAGTTTCCGTTTGAGCAATCTCATCTGCCTCGAGTGTAATTCGCTCATCAGAGAATAATAAAAAGTGATGAATTAATGTTTTTGCAGCTTCGGTAAGTGCATCTTTTGGATGAATAGAACCGTCAGTAATTATTTCAAAAATTAGTTTCTCGTAATCAGTCTTTTGCTCTACACGAAAGTTTTCAATATTATATTTTACATTTTTTATTGGTGTAAAAATAGAATCAATTGCAATCACTCCCAATTCAGTATTAGAATTTTTATTTTCCTCTGCAGGAACATAACCACGTCCTTTTTCTATGGTGATCTCCATATTTAATTGAACACTTTTTTCAAGGTTACAGATTATTAAATCAGGATTTAAAACTTGAAACCCTGAAATAAACTTTTGTAAGTCAGCAGCTTTTAGCTGGTCTTGACTACCAATAGTAATGACTACTTTTTCTTCATCTGTTTCTTCAATTTGACGCTTAAAACGAATTTGTTTAAGATTTAGAATAATTTCAGTTACGTCTTCAACTACTCCAGAAATGGTAGAAAATTCATGTTCTACGTTATCCATTTTGACAGAAGTAATTGCGAAACCTTCTAAAGACGATAATAGCACACGTCTTAATGCATTTCCAACTGTCAATCCATATCCTGGCTCGAGAGGGCGAAATTCAAATTTGCCTTCGAATTCGGATGAATCGATCATAATTACTTTGTCTGGTTTTTGAAAATTCAATATTGCCATAATATGTTTTATTTTGCTTATTTAGAATATAATTCTACTATTAACTGTTCTTTGATGTTCTCTGGTATTTGGAGACGTTCAGGAACTGTTATAAAAGTACCTTGTAATTGATCCTTGTTCCAGCTCAACCATTCATAAGCCGATACGTCTTTTCCTTTAGCCTCAACAATAATATTAAGGGATTTAGATTTTTCGCGAACTCCAATAATATCTCCAACTTTTACTTGATAAGAAGGAATGTTTAAAATAGATCCGTTTATTGTAATATGACGATGAGATACTAGTTGACGAGCACCACTTCTTGTGGGAGATAAGCCTAATCGAAAAACAACATTATCTAAACGAGATTCACATAATTGAAGTAAGGCTTCACCAGTAACTCCTTTGCTACGACTTGCTTTTTCAAAAAGATTACGGAATTGACGTTCTAAAATACCATATGTAAATTTAGCTTTCTGTTTTTCCATAAGCTGAACAGCATATTCAGATTTTTTCCCTCTACGTCTAGCATTTCCATGTTGCCCAGGAGGGTAATTTCTTTTTTCGAAAGATTTATCATCTCCGAAAATAGGCTCGCCAAATTTTCGAGCAATTTTAGTTTTTGGACCAGTATATCTTGCCATTTTTGTTGGTTTTAAGTAGAATTAATTGCTATGAATTAAGGTCATTTCCTTCGATAGCGCTTTATTAATTCTTGATATTAATTGATTATACTCTTCTTCGTTTGGGAGGTCTACATCCATTATGTGGTAGTGGAGTTACATCAATAATTTCCATTACTTCAATACCATTGTTGTGTAGAGTACGTATAGCCGATTCACGTCCATTTCCTGGACCCTTCACAAATACTTTTACCTTACGTAATCCCGCTTCTTGAGCTACTTTAGCACAATCCTCTGCAGCAGTTTGTGCTGCGTAAGGAGTGTTCTTTTTAGAACCTCTGAAGCCCATCTTTCCTGCAGATGACCAAGAAATAACTTCTCCTTTAGCATTTGTCAGTGAAATAATGATATTATTGAATGAAGCTGTTACATGAGCTTCTCCAATAGATTCTACAATTACTTTTCTTTTCTTACTTGCTGTTTTAGCCATAATTACAAACTATTATTTAGTTGCTTTCTTTTTATTTGCTACAGTCTTTCGTTTCCCTTTACGAGTACGAGAGTTGTTTTTTGTATGTTGCCCCCTTAGAGGAAGTCCCACCCTGTGACGAATTCCTCTGTAACAACCAATATCCATTAAACGTTTAATATTTAGTTGAACTTCTGAACGTAACTCACCTTCAATTTTGAAACTACTAACAGCATCACGAATACGACCTGTTTCGTCATCTGTCCAGTCAGCTACTTTCTTATTTTCTTCAACCTTCGCGGCTTCCAAAATATTTTGGGCACGACTTCTACCGATACCGAAAATGTATGTAAGGGAAATAACTCCTCTTTTTTGCTTGGGAATGTCTACTCCTGATATTCTAGCCATAATTTAACCTTGTCTTTGTTTGAATCTAGGATTTTTTTTATTAATAACATAAAGGCGTCCTTTACGTCTTACTATCTGACAGTCTACACTGCGTTTCTTTAATGATGCTCTTACTTTCATATCTATACTTTAAAATCTAAAGGTTATCCTTGCTTTACTTAAATCGTAAGGACTCATTTCTAATTTCACTTTATCTCCAGGTAATAATTTAATATAGTGTAATCGCATCTTACCTGAAATATGTGCGGTTACTACATGTCCATTTTCTAATTCTACTCTGAACATCGCATTTGATAATGCCTCAATAATGGTACCCTCTTGTTCTATTGCTGCTTGTTTAGCCATATATTAATTTGCGTTTCTGCGTGTTTTTCCAGTTTTCATTAAACCGTCATAATGTCTATTTAACAGATATGAATTTACTTGCTGGATGGTATCGATTGCTACCCCTACCATAATTAAAAGAGAAGTGCCTCCAAAAAATAATGCCCATCCTTGCTGAATTCCTATAAGTTTTACTACGATTGCAGGAAAAATTGCGATTCCTGCTAAAAATAAAGATCCGGGAAATGTGATATGTGACATTACAGTATCTAAATATTCTGAAGTTTCATTTCCAGGACGAATACCAGGAACAAATCCTCCACTACGTTTTAGGTCATCTGACATTTTATTAGTAGGGACCGTAATTGCAGTATAAAAATAAGTGAAAATAACAATAAGTACCGCAAATAAAATATTATACCATAGACCAAAAATATCTGAAAAATTAGTCTGTAACCACTGTCCAGTATCAGAATCACCCAAGACACCACCTAGAGCGGCAGGTGCAAACATGATTGCTTGCGCAAAAATAATAGGCATCACTCCAGAGGCATTTAGCTTAAGAGGTATGTATTGGCGTGATCCATAAGCAGATCGGTCTGAAGTGGCTCCACCGGCTGCACGTCTTGCATATTGTACTGGAATTCTTCTAACAGCAAGTGTTAAGAGAATGGAAAGAAGTATAATAACAATCCACAACACTAACTCAATAAGAATTAACATTAACCCACCATTATTTTCAGATACTCTTGACACAAATTCTTGAGTAAATGATAGAGGAAGTGTTGCAATAATACCCACCATTATTAAAAGTGAAATACCATTACCAATTCCTTTATCTGTAATTTTTTCTCCTAACCACATGGCAAATATTGTTCCAGTAACAAGTATAATTACAGAAGAAATAATAAATAAAGGACCTTTTCCTAAAATAAATGCACTTTCAGGAACACCCAAAGCACTTAACCCGTATAAATAAGCTGGTGCTTGTACAATGCATATAAGTATAGTTAACCAACGTGTAATCTGATTAATTTTCTTACGTCCACTTTCACCTTCTTTTTGAAGTTTTTGAAGATACGGAACCGCAATTCCCATTAACTGAACAACAATAGAAGCTGATATGTAGGGCATAATTCCTAAAGCAAATAATGACGCATTAGCAAATGCCCCTCCTGTAAAAGCATTTAAAATTCCTAATAGGCCCCCTCCTTCTGTACGAGTACTCAAAGCTGCTAATTGAACAGGGTCAATTCCAGGTAAAACTACTTGAGCACCAAGACGATAGACTAATAACATCCCAAGTGTAAGAACGACACGATCACGTAGTTCTTCAATTTTATAAATGTTATAAAGTGTTTCTAAAACTTTTCTCATTCGGAATTAAATTAAACGATTACAGCTTTCCCTCCAGCAGCCTCAATAGCAGCTTTTGCTGAGGCTGAAAATTTATGTGCAGTTACTTTTATTGGGCTATCTAATTTCCCTCTACCTAGAATTTTAATAAGATCATTTGAATGAGCGAGTCGAAGCTCAACTAGTAATTCTATTGTTAATTCTTTAAGGACTTTTTTATCTGTCAATAAATCTTGAACAGTATCTATATTAATTGCACGGTATTCTTTTCGGTTTATATTTTTAAATCCAAATTTAGGTACACGACGTTGTAACGGCATTTGTCCACCCTCGAAACCTATTTTTCTTGAATATCCTGAACGAGACTTTTGGCCATTATGACCACGAGCTGCTGTCCCTCCTTTTCCAGAGGCTTGTCCTCTTCCTAAGCGTTTTCCAGCAGATTTTGTTGATCCCGATGCAGGGGTTAGATTTTCTAAACTCATAATGGTTTTTTATACTTTGGTTACTAATACCAAATGTTGAACTTTAGCTATCATTCCCAAAATGTTTGGAGTTGACTCATGTATAACTTCTTTACCTATTCCCCTTAAGCCTAATGCTTCAAGAGTGCGCTTTTGGTTTTGTATACGCTTTATAGTACTTTTTACTTGTTTTACTTTTATTTGTGACATGACTAATTCGCTTATCCGTTAAAGACTTTATCTAATGAAATACCTCTTTGTTCCGCAATACGTTGTGGGTTACGTAATTGTAATAATGCATCGAAAGTTGCTTTTACAACGTTGTGAGGGTTAGATGAACCTTGTGATTTGGAGAGTATGTTGTGAACTCCCGCAGCCTCTAATACAGCCCGAACAGCACCTCCTGCGATTACTCCAGTACCTTCAGAAGCAGGCTTCAAGAACACACGTGCTCCACCATACTTTCCTTTTTGCTCATGAGGTAACGTTCCCTTATTAATAGGAATACGAACCAAGTTTTTCTTGGCATCTTCAATCGCTTTTGCAATTGCTTCAGCAACCTCTTTGGATTTTCCTAGACCTTGTCCAACAACTCCATTTTCATCACCTACTACCACAATGGCAGAAAAACCAAAAGCACGTCCACCCTTAGTGACTTTAGTTACTCGTTGAACGCCAACAAGACGATCTTTTAAGTCTAACCCTGCAGGTTTTACTAATTCTACGTTTTTATAATCTTGATACATATTCTAATTAAAATTTTAATCCACCTTCACGAGCACCATCTGCAAGAGCTTTGACTCTTCCATGATATAAATAGCCTCCTCGGTCAAATTTAACTTCAGTGATTCCTGCCTTCGAAGCAATTTCACCAATCCGTTTTCCAACACTTGCTGCTACTTCTATTTTGTTAGATTTAGCGTCCACAACTTCTTTATCCCTGGAAGAAGCTGCTGCAAGCGTCTTTCCTGTTAGGTCATCTATAAGTTGTGCATAAATTTCTTTATTACTTCTATAGACAGACATACGAGGTTGAGACGATGTTCCGTTAACGATTTTACGAATTCTTCTGCGAATTCTATTTCTGCGATCTAATTTTGTTAAACCCATGGTTTTATATTATGCTGATTTACCTGCTTTTCTTCGGATCTGTTCGCCTACATATTTGACTCCTTTTCCTTTGTATGGTTCTGGTCTTCTGAAAGAACGAATTTTAGAAGCTATATAACCAACTAATTGTTTATCGTGTGAAGTAAGCTTAATGAGTGGATTCTTTCCTTTCTCAGAAACCGTTTCTACTTTTACTTCTGGAGCGATATCAATTAAAATATTATGTGAAAATCCAAGAGCTAAATCTAATTTTTGTCCTTGATTACTTGCTCTATACCCTACTCCAACTAATTCTAATTCTTTTATAAAGCCTTTATTTACACCTTCAATCATATTGTAAATAAGAGCACGATATAGACCATGTTTAGCTTTAACAGATTTCTTTTCGGAAGGACGAGTAACATATATTGTATTCTCCTGCATTTTAATTTCTACTTCACTGTACTCTTGAGTAAGCTCTCCAAGTTTTCCTTTCACAGTAACTAGTGTAGGTTGGATGTCTATATCTACTCCATCGGGTACTGATATCGGATTGTTTCCTATTCTTGACATTGTTTATACTGTTTTTGTTAGTGTACGTAACAAATTAATTCTCCACCAACGTTTTCTTTGGTAGCCTGTTTACCAGTCATTACTCCATGTGAGGTAGAGACAATGGAAATTCCTAAGCCATTCAAGACTCGTGGAAGATTATCTGAACCAGAATACTTTCGTAAACCAGGAGTACTAATACGTTGTAATTTTTTTATCACAGGCTCTTTTGTAAGCTTGTCATACTTCAAGGCAATCTTAATATTGCCTTGGTGATTTTCTGTTTCTTCAAATTTATAACTAAGGATATATCCTTGATCAAATAGAATCTTGGTAATTTCTCTTTTAGTATTTGAAGCAGGAATATCTACTACACGGTGTCCAGCGCTGTTAGCGTTTCTAATTCGTGTTAAATAATCTGCAATAGGATCTGTAAACATAATCTTTTGTATATAGGGTTACCAACTAGCTTTTGTTACTCCGGGAATTAAGCCCTTGTTTGCCATTTCACGAAATGTAACACGAGAGAGCCCAAATTGACGCATATATCCTTTTGGTCTACCCGTTAATTTGCAACGGTTGTGCATACGGATGGGAGATGCATTACGAGGAAGTTTTTGGAGAGCATCATAGTCTCCAGCTTCTTTGAGTGCTTTACGCTTTTCAGCATACTTGGCAACGGTCTTTGCACGTTTAACCTCACGTGCTTTCATAGATTCTTTAGCCATATTAATTCTTTTTAAAGGGAACTCCTAGTTCGGTTAGTAATGATTTTGCCTCTTGATCAGTATTAGCACTGGTTACAAAAGTAATATCCATTCCATTAATACGATTTACTTTATCAATGTCAATCTCTGGAAAGATGATTTGTTCTGTAACACCTAAGGTATAGTTTCCGCGACCGTCAAAACCTGTGGCTTTAATACCCTGAAAATCTCTTACACGGGGTAATGCAGTGGTGACTAATCGATCTAAAAACTCATACATACGTTCACCTCTTAAGGTAACTTTAGCTCCAATAGGCATTCCTTTTCTTAATTTAAAAGCCGCTACATCTTTCTTAGATAGTGTTGATACGGCTTTTTGTCCTGTAATCATTGTTAACTCATCAACAGCATGATCAATTAATTTCTTGTCAGAGACAGCTCCACCTACCCCACGACTGAGAATTATTTTTTGAAGTTTAGGTACTTGCATTACGCTTTTATAGCTAAACGTATCTTTTAATGTGCTAACGATACGATCGTTATATTCTTTCTTAAGTCTTGGTATATAGCTCATAATTAAACGACTTCATCTGTTTTTTTAGCAACACGTACTTTAGATCCATCTTCTACTCTATATCCTACACGTGTTGTTTTACCATCAGATGTAAGTAAGGAAAGATTAGAAATATGAAGGAGTGCTTCTTTTTCTGTTATTCCACCTTGTGGATTTTGCGCATTGGGCTTGTTATGTTTTTTTATCATATTAACACCTTCAACAATGGCTTTGTTTATTTCACGAGAAATACTCATTACTGTACCTTCAGATCCTTTATGCGAACCTGTAATTACTCTAACGGTGTCTCCTTTTTTAATTTTTATCTTAGTTCCCATATTTTTAATAATTACAACACTTCAGGTGCTAATGATACTATTTTCATAAATTGTTTATCTCGTAGTTCTCTAGCCACAGGACCAAAAACTCGTGTACCAATCATTTCGCCTGTTGGATTTAATAACACACAAGCGTTTTCATCAAAACGTATATAAGATCCGTCAGCACGTCTTATTTCCTTTTTAGTTCTTACCACTACTGCTGTAGAAACTTGTCCTTTTTTAACTGTTCCAGAAGGGGACGCATCTTTTACAGTAACTACAATTTTATCTCCAATAGATGCATAACGTCTTTTAGTACCTCCCAATACACGAATGGTGAGGACTTCTTTGGCACCAGTGTTATCGGCTACTTTAAGTCTTGATTCTTGTTGTACCATATTACTTAGCTCTTTCTATTATTTCAACCATTCTCCAGCATTTTGATTTACTTACAGGTCGAGTTTCCATTATTTTTACTGTATCACCAATGTTACAATCATTCTTATCATCGTGAGCTACATATTTTTTTGTCTTTAAAACGAACTTTCCATACATTGGGTGTTTTACTCTCTTCACCTCTGCTACAACGATAGATTTTTCCATTTTGTTACTAGTCACAACCCCAATTCGTTCTTTTCTTAAGTTTCTTGTTTCCATGTGCTTATGCTTCTTGGTTGCTAAGGGCTGTTTTTAATCTAGCGATTACTCGACGAGCCGTTTTTATTTGTAACGGGTTTTCTAAAGGTGAAATAACATGTGTCATTTTTAATTCAGCTAATTGCTTTCGATATTCTGTTAATTTATCTTGAAGATCTTCCTTAGAAAGACTTAAAATTTCTGTTTGTTTCATAGTTTTCTTACATTAAGATTCATAATCACGAGCTACGATAAATTTTGTTTTTACAGGTAACTTTTGAGAAGCTAAACGCAAAGCTTCTTTAGCTACATCAAAAGGAACACCTCCTATTTCAAACATTATACGTCCAGCTTTTGTAACGGCTACAAAGTATTCAGGAGCTCCTTTCCCTTTACCCATTCGGACCTCTAAAGGCTTCTTTGTAATAGGCTTATCTGGAAAAATTTTAATCCATAGCTGTCCTTCCCTTTTCATATATCGTGTTGCGGCAACACGGGCTGCCTCAATCTGACGTGAAGTAATGAAAACAGAATCTAAAGCTTTGATCCCAAACATACCGTTAGAAAGTAGATGTCCTCTGTGTGAAAGGCCTTTCATACGACCTTTCTGAGCTTTACGAAATTTTGTCTTTTTTGGTTGTAACATGATTTCTTAACCTATTATATTATTTACGTCGGCGTTGACGATTATTACCGTTTCCAGAATTTAAACCACCTTGCCCAGTTTTTTTTGACATTCCTACTAAAGGCGATAATTCGCGTTTACCATAAACTTCACCTTTCATTATCCAAACTTTAATTCCTAATCTACCATACGTTGTGTGTGCTTCGACTAATGCATAATCTATATCTGCACGAAATGTAGATAATGGGATACGTCCATCTTTGTATGATTCAGAGCGCGCCATTTCTGCACCGTTTAGACGGCCTGAAATTTGAATCTTAATTCCCTCTGCATTCATTCTAATTGCTGCAGCAATTGCCATTTTTATAGCACGCCTGTAAGAAATACGACTTTCAATTTGACGGGCAATACTTGCACCTACTAACCGAGCATCTAATTCAGGACGTTTAATTTCAAATATATTAATTTGAACCTCTTTTCCCGTAATCTTACGAAGTTCTTCTTTAAGTTTATCTACTTCTTGACCTGCTTTTCCAATAATAATACCTGGACGTGCAGTAGTTATAGTAATTGTAATAATTTTTAGGGTGCGCTCGATGATAACATTAGAAACACTTGCTTTCGATAAACGAGCGTGAATGTATTTACGGATTTTGTCATCTTCGGCAAGTTTATCACCAAAATCTCTGCCCCCATACCAGTTGGAATCCCATCCTCTGATAATTCCTAAACGATTCCCAATAGGATTAGTTTTTTGTCCCATATTATGCTTCTATAATGTTAGATCCCAAAACAACGGTTACGTGATTGGAACGTTTTCTGATTCTGTGAGCTCTTCCCTGAGGAGCAGGTCGCAAACGCTTTAACATACTCCCTCCATCCACACGGATTTCAGAAACGAAAAGGTTTGCTTTTTCAATATCGTCAGATTCATTTTTAGATTGCCAATTTGCTATGGCAGATAATAATAATTTTTCTAAACGAAGTGATGCTTCTTTTGGACTAAACTTTAATATTGCTAAGGCCTTATTTATAGACTCTCCTCTAACTTGATCAGCGACTAAACGCATTTTTCGTGGTGAAGTTGGACAGTTATTTAATTTAGCAAAAGCAATTGATTTTTTTGCTTCTTTAAGCGCTTGAGCAGATTGTCTTTTACGATTTCCCATGAGTCCTTTATTTTTTGCCTTTGTTCTTGGCGCCTGCATGTCCACGGAAATTTCGTGTCAATGAAAATTCACCTAATTTATGACCTACCATGTTTTCTGTTACATAAACGGGAATAAATGTTTTTCCGTTATGAACTCCAATGGTTTGGCCAACAAAATCTGGAGTAATAAGCGAGGCACGAGACCATGTCTTAATTACTGTTTTTTTATTTTCCTCTTTATTTTTAATCACTTTCTTTTCAAGACTGTGATGTACAAAAGGTCCTTTTTTTAATGAACGAGCCATGATTTGTTATTTTTTTCTACGTTCAATAATGAACTTGTTACTTGACTTAGTTTTTGATCGAGTACGGAATCCTTTTGCTGGAATACCATTACGAGATCTAGGATGTCCACCAGATGACTTTCCTTCTCCACCACCCATAGGATGATCAACAGGGTTCATAGCTACCGGTCTTGTGCGTGGTCTTCTACCTAACCAACGTGAACGTCCTGCCTTTCCGGACACCAATAATTGATGGTCAGAATTCGATACTGCACCGATACTTGCTAGACAGTTTACAAGGATCATACGTGTTTCACCTGAGGGTAATTTGACGGTTGCAAATTTACCTTCACGTGCCATTAACTGTGCGAAAGCTCCGGCACTACGAGCTATTGAAGCTCCTTTACCTGGGCTCAACTCAATACATGAGATGATGGTTCCCAGTGGGATTTTAGAAAGAAAGAGTGTGTTTCCAATTTCTGGTGATGCACTTTCACCTGAAACGATTTGTTGCCCTACCTTCAAACCGTTAGGAGCAATGATGTATCGCTTTTCGCCATCCGTATATTCAACCAGTGCAATAAAAGCTGAACGATTTGGATCATATTCTATAGTTTTAACTTCAGCCGCAACATCAAATTTGTTTCGTTTAAAATCTATAATACGATATTGCTTCTTATGACCACCACCAATATGACGCGCAGTCATTTTACCTTTATTATTTCTTCCCCCAGATCTTTTCTTGGGAGCCAATAAACTCTTTTCGGGCTTATCAGTAGTAATTGCGTCAAATCCATTTACTACTCTAAAACGCTGCGCGGGAGTTATCGGTTTTAATTTTCTTACTGACATCTGACGCTATTATAAGTTACTGTAAAAATCTATGGCATCACCTTCAACTACATGCACAACGGCTTTCTTAGTAGCATTAGATTTACCTTTCTGAATTCCTGTTTTGGTATAACGCATTTTACGTTCTGGACCGTAATTCATTGTACGAACCTGTTCTACCCTTACCCCATAAGCAGCTTCAATCGCTTTTTTGATTTCAATTTTGTTAGCTTTAGGATGTACCAAAAAAGTGTAACGATTATGGAGTTCACTCCCTAACGTAGCTTTTTCAGTAATGATTGGTTTTATAATTATACTCATGATTATCGATTCAAAAGTGATTCAAGTCCTGCAATTGCACTTTCAGAAAAGATCAAACTATTAGCATTTGATATACTGTAAGTATTTAATTCTGAGTTAATTACAACTTTAGAATTCTTTAAATTACGAGAGGACAAATATACATTTTTATTCAACTCACCCAAGACCAAAACACTTTTTTTATCTGCCATTCCAAGGGCGGACAACATTTTAAGATAATTTTGAGTTTGTGGTTTGTCCATTTGAAAGTCTTCTAAAATCATAATTGATTTTAGATTTGCTTTAATACTTAAAGCAGATTTTCTGGCTAAACGCTTCACTTTTTTATTTACTTTTTGACTGTAGTCTCTAGGTCTTGGACCGAATACTCGGCCTCCACCTTTAAACAAGGGATTTTTAATACTCCCTGCACGTGCTGTACCTGTTCCTTTTTGTTTCTTGATTTTACGAGTACTACCAACAATCTCAGCTCGTTCTTTTGATTTGTGCGTGCCTTGGCGTTTGTTGGCCAAATGCTGCTTTACATCTAAATAAATAGCGTGATCGTTTGGTTCAATACCGAAGACCGCTTTATCGAGCTTAATCTTTCTGCCGGTTTCTTTTCCTTCTATGTTTAGTACGTTTAATTCCATTATTTCTGAACGATTACGTATGCGTTTTTATGACCTGGTACACATCCTTTAACAATGAGAAGGTTCTTTTCAGTAACCACTTTCACTACTTTAAGATTTGGTACTTTAACTTTTACATTTCCCATTTGACCCGCCATGCGCATTCCTTTGAATACACGTGCAGGATAGGAGGCAGCTCCAATAGATCCTGGTGCTCTTAAACGATTGTGTTGTCCATGTGTAGCTTGACCAACCCCAGCAAAGCCGTGGCGTTTTACTACTCCCTGGAAACCTTTCCCTTTAGAAGTACCTGAGACATCAACAAAGTCACCTTCAGCAAAATGTTCTACTGTAATAGTGTCACCTAAATTTAATTCTTCTTCAAAATTTTGGAATTCGACGAGCTTCTTTTTAGGTGAAGTATTTGCTTTTTTGAAGTGACCTTCAGATGCTTTACCTACCCTTTTTTCTGCCTTGTCATCGAAACCTAATTGAAGCGCTTCATACCCGTCAACCGCTTTGGTTCTGACTTGGGTAACCACGCATGGACCTACTTCTAAAACCGTACAAGGAATATTCTTTCCTTTGTCGTCAAAGAGGCTTGTCATACCGATTTTTTTTCCTATTAACCCAGACATTGTTTTTATTTAAATTATTAATTAATTTTTTTCTTCTTTATCCCTATAATTAAACTTTGATTTCTACCTCAACTCCACTTGGCAATTCAAGCTTCATTAAAGCATCAATTGTTTTTGAAGACGAACTATAAATGTCTAATAATCTTTTGTACGAGCATAATTTGAACTGCTCACGCGACTTTTTATTTACGTGAGGAGAACGTAATACAGTAAAAATTTTCTTGTGAGTTGGTAATGGAATTGGACCCGTTACAACTGCACCAGTTGTTTTAACTGTTTTTACGATTTTGTCAGCAGACTTATCTACCAAGTTATGGTCGTAGGATTTTAATTTGATTCTTATTTTTTGACTCATGCTAAATGATTTATGCTTTTTTACCTTTTACTTCAGCTATAACAGCTTCAGAAATGTGTGATGGTGTTTCAGCGTAATGTGAAAATTCCATTGTTGAAGTTGCTCTACCTGAAGATAGTGTGCGTAATGAAGTGACATATCCAAACATTTCAGATAATGGGACCTCCGCCTTAACAACTTTAGCTCCCGCACGATCGTCCATAGCGTTAACTTGTCCACGACGTCGGTTTAAATCACCTACAATATCTCCCATATTTTCTTCAGGAGTTAATGCCTCTAATTTCATGATAGGCTCCATAATAACAGCTTTAGCAGCTTTTGCAGATTCTTTAAAACCAAGCTTTGCAGCTAACTCAAAAGAGAGTGAATCAGAATCTACAGGGTGAAATGATCCATCCTGTAAAGTGATTTTCATGGCGTCTAATTCGAATCCGGCTAAAGGACCATTTTTCATGGCTTCTTTAAATCCTTTTTCAACAGAAGGAACATATTCTTTTGGAACATTACCTCCTTTAATTGTATTGATAAATTCAAGACCAGTCTTACCCTCATCGGCAGGCTCAATGGTAAATACAATATCTGCGAATTTACCACGACCACCGGTTTGCTTTTTGTAAACCTCACGATGTTTTGCAGTGGCAGTAATTGCTTCTTTATATTCAACTTGTGGTTGACCCTGGTTTACTTCAACCTTGAATTCACGTCGAAGACGGTCTACAATAATATCAAGGTGTAATTCTCCCATTCCTGAGATAATAGTTTGTCCAGAAGCTTCATCCGTTTTTACCTGAAAAGTTGGGTCTTCTTCTGCTAATTTAGCTAAAGACATCCCTAATTTATCCACATCAGCTTTTGTCTTGGGCTCAACAGCGATTCCAATTACTGGGTCAGGAAAGTCCATGCTTTCTAAAACGATAGGATGTTTTTCTGCAGAAAGCGTATCACCAGTCTTAATGGATTTAAATCCTACCGCCGCACCAATATCACCTGCCTCAATAAAATCAATTGAGTTTTGTTTATTAGAGTGCATTTGGTAAATTCTAGAAATTCGCTCCTTATTTCCTGAGCGATTATTCAACACATAAGAACCAGCATCTAAACGACCAGAATAAACTCGGAAAAATGCAAGACGACCTACAAAGGGATCAGTAGCAATTTTAAAGGCTAAGGCAGAAAATGGTTCTGAAACATTAGGCTTACGAGAGATTTCGAGTTCTGTGTCTGGATTAGTACCAATAATCGCTTCTTTATCTTCTGGTGATGGTAAGTAACGGCATACAGCATCTAATAAAAATTGTACTCCTTTATTTTTAAATGATGAACCACAAATCATGGGTATAATACTCATGTCTTGTGTGGCGGCACGAAGGGCTTCGTGAATTTCATCTGGACTGATAGAATCTGGATCTTCAAAAAATTTCTCTAATAATCCTTCGTCATATTCAGCTACAGCCTCAATTAATTCGGCACGATATTTTTGAACCTCTGGAAGCATATCTTCGGGTATTGGTACTTCATCGAAGGTAGACCCGTGGTTATCTTCATGCCATACAATAGCTTTATTTGTTACTAAGTCAACAATACCTTTAAAGTCTTCTTCATCACCAATATTTAAAACAATTGGTACTGCATTAGATTTTAACATTTCACGAACTTGCTTGCTAACATTTAAAAAGTTAGCACCCTGACGGTCCATTTTGTTTACAAAACCAATACGTGGTACTTTATAGTTGTCGGCTAATCTCCAGTTTGTTTCAGATTGAGGCTCTACACCATCTACTGCTGAAAATAAAAACACTAATCCATCCAAAACTCGTAGGGATCGATTTACTTCAACCGTAAAGTCAACATGACCAGGGGTATCAATAATATTGAAATGATAAGGTTTAGAATCTTCTGTAGGTTTTCCCTGATGTTGTGGAAAGTTCCATGTACAAGTTGTAGCAGCAGAAGTAATGGTAATTCCACGTTCTTGCTCTTGCTCCATCCAGTCCATGGTTGCAGCACCATCATGAACTTCACCAATCTTATGACTTACTCCAGTGTAGAAAAGAACACGTTCAGTGGTCGTAGTTTTTCCAGCATCAATGTGAGCGGCAATTCCTATATTTCTTGTGTATTTTAAATCTCTAGCCATTGCTATATGTAGATATAGGTTTTATTAAAATCTAAAGTGTGAAAATGCTTTATTTGCTTCAGCCATTTTGTGAACATCCTGACGTTTCTTAACGGCAGCACCTTCCTCTTTGGAAGCTGCAAGAACTTCATTGGCCAAACGAACGGCCATAGATTTCTCATTACGTTTTCTAGAATAAGAAATTAACCACTTCATGGCTAGTGATACTTTTCTGTCAGGTCGAATTTGCATTGGAATTTGAAAAGTAGCTCCTCCAACTCTTCGGCTACGGACCTCAACGTGGGGCATAACGTTAGAAAGAGCTTCCTTAAATAACTCTAAAGCTGATTTTTCTTCGTCTTGCTTACGCTCATCTACTAGCTCAATGGCATCGTAAAATATTTTAAAAGCTGTTGACTTTTTTCCATCCCACATCAAATTATTTACAAATCGTGTTACCAATTGATCATTAAACTTAGGATCTGGTAATAAGGGACGTTTTTTTGCTTGTTTTTTTCTCATAATTCAGTAGTAAAAGATTTTACCTATTATTTTTTGGGTCTTTTGGCACCGTATTTTGAACGTCTTTGCAAACGACCTTCAACTCCGGCAGTATCCAACGCTCCACGAACAACGTGATAACGGACCCCCGGCAAATCTTTAACTCTTCCGCCTCGTACCAATACTATCGAGTGCTCTTGGAGATTGTGTCCTTCTCCGGGAATATAGGCATTGACTTCCTTTCCGTTAGTCAATCGAACACGCGCTACTTTACGCATTGCTGAGTTCGGTTTTTTTGGAGTAGTCGTGTAAACACGAGTACAAACACCTCTTCGTTGTGGACACGAATCCAAAGCAGCCGATTTACTCTTCTTGGTAATACTGACTCTTCCTTTTCGTACTAATTGTGCAATAGTTGGCATATATAATATCTAATTTCCCGATTTTATGGGCGTGCAAATGTAGAATTTTTTTTTGTTGTTTCAAACCCAAGACTATAATTTTTTTACTTTAATTTATAAAAACACTTTAAGTCAGTAAAATAAGGAAATAAACACGTTTATTGAGTTTCAGCATAAAAAGCCTGAAACAATAATCGTTAAAATTTAGTCTGTTAAAAAAATATAAATAAATTTGAAAAAAAAATGAAATTACTTTCAACTTTTATATTAATACATCTTTGCATATTTAACGTTTTCACTCAAACAACTAGAGAAAATTTACCCTTCGGAGTTAATTCCGATGGAAGATTAATTGGTGTATTCGAAAATCTCAAGAATAGAACAAAAGGAAGTAAAATAAAAACAGAAAATATTTCTGGAAGCCCCTATTTTGAAAAAAGCTTTAAAACTGCTCAGATAGAATATTTTGGCGAAAAATTAAATGACAATATATATATAAGGTACAATGCATATAATGATGAAATGGAAATGGCTAAATCTGAATCTCAAACTAGCTCAGAAGATGCTTTAATTAAAAATAAAAAAGTTACCTGCACATTTAACGGATACACTTATAAATATTTAGCATACATAAAAGAAAATGAACAACCAGCAGTTGGATATGTTAAAGAACTTTATAAAGGAAATAAGTTTTCTCTATATGTCAGGGAAACAAAAGAATATAAAGAGGGGGTAAAAGCAAAATCTTCCCTTGAAGGGTCATTCCCACCAAGATTCACTGACAAAACAAATTATTACATTGCCCTAGGAGATGGTTCTTTAATACAAACTAAACTTTCTAAAAAACATATTGTAAACACATTAAGCTCCTATGAGCAAGAAATAAAGTCA
>Ga0102855_1000069_pt1 | contig 35384 bp, 28 predicted proteins | sample Colrivmet1370B02_FD_78450 | JGI IMG/M metagenome (GOLD analysis project Ga0102855, IMG submission 78450) | Estuarine microbial communities from the Columbia River estuary - metaG 1370B-02 | ecosystem: Environmental > Aquatic > Marine > Intertidal zone > Estuary | place: USA: Columbia River...
AGATTTATCAATAGATGCTTTAAGTTCTTTTGAAGCATTCTCTTGGTGTTGTGCAATTGAAGACAATGATTCTTCATGTTGGTCAACAAAGAAAGTTTTGTCGTTCATTTCTTTGGCCAATAGGTCTTGTTGACCTTTGTATTTTTCTTTTAATATTTTGTCTTGGTTTGATTCTTCGTCTGCAAGAGCATTTTTAGCCTGTTCTATTTTTGCCTGTAGTTTAAAGTCTTGTGCTTCATTCTCATTTTCTGCGGCTAACTTTTCTGCATCTTTTACTGCTTTCATTGCATCAGAAAGAGCAGAAGATTTCTCATCTGCCATTACTTTATCTAAGTCGGTAATCTTTTGTTGAGTTTGTCCTTGTTTTATTAAGGCCTCTTTTCTAAGGTTAGTAAATTTCTCTTCTTCTCGTTCAAGACCTTGCATTCTTGCAACTTGTCCACCAAATACATCTGATAGAATGTCTTGTTGTTCTTCGGTTAGATTACTCCAACCCTTTTCTGCCATTTCAGTCGCAGCAGACATACCTTTAATAAGGTCTCTATTAAGAACGGCACCTTTAAATGTGTCGGCAGACAAACCTTTAAACTCAGAAACAATTTTAGCTGCCTCTGGTCTTGTTTTAGCGAGACTAGAGATAACATTCTTAAATTCTTTAGTTGTTCCTACAGTAGACTCTTCAAGTTCTGTATTAAACTCTGCACGAATTTTTTTCTCTTTCTTTTGGGCGTCTTTGAGTTCGTCTAAAATCTGTTTACGAACCTTTTTTATCTCTTCGTCTGCCATTTAATTTTCCTTTATTTACCGAATGCTTTTCCAGCTTCTGATATTCCAAATGCACCTAGTGTGACTACTACAAATGATGTATAGATTGTTTCAGAGACTTTTAAGTCTATATCCCAAACTAGTGCTGTGACTAAGTCTGTTATACCGAAACACATCATTAAAAAGAATGAGATGAATCCGATGATTGCTTTCTCATTCAAATCATTGTCGTCTAAGAACAAATCTATAAACTTTCTTTTTGGTGGTTCTAATCCGCGTTTTGCCTTAATGGCATCTTCTTTCATTTCTCGGATTACATCTTCTTGTGCGTCAAGTTTTTCGATAAGTGCCATATACTTATCTAAATCAATTTCCACCTCATTGCTTGACATGTCTTTGTGTTCTTCTGCCATTTTATAACTCCATATTGTTAATCACGGCATACATAATAAAGATTATTGTTTACTTTTCTGTCTCTGTTTTTCCTGTTCTAAGTAGTTTAAGAGAAGACTCGTATAAATCTCCCTCTCCCACGGCATCATATCTTCTAATTCTGATAATTGATAATTATGATGTTGCATCAACTGAAAGTTGGTGTTATAATAGTTATACACCGACTCGTGAGAAAGGGCTATTAGAAAAAATTTTGTAATCCTTCTAAAACTCTACTCTGTTGAGTTCCGCAAATTTCACATTTGAAATTTACTTCTTTCGTTAGTTTAGGAGTTTTCTCAAAGTATTCCGATAATAATCCTAGTTGTGCAAAGGTTAAGTTTTCAATAAACTCATCTACATCCGCATCACTAATATCAGTTCTCTCATAGACACTTTCTGCATCAAAGATTCTATCTATAGACTTATTCAATAGATAAAATATCACCTCATTTTCAGGCATATCTTGTACACTTTTAGTATCTTCTACTTTGAGTAATCTCAAAACTACTCCAACATCATCACTAACCATTATAGTATTGTCAAGAATTTCTCCCTTAACTTCTACTTCCTCGAAATTGATTAAAGCCTCACCTGTTCCTGAACAGTCATCTTCCAGACATTTCATTTTAACAGTTGCACTTTCACCAACAGATTTTGTACGAATTTGAATGAACAACCATTCAAGGTCTATCATTGCTAAATCATTCGCATCAATCTCTCCAAAGGTAACATCATTAATCATATTTTTGACTGCTTCGAGGGATTCAGTTTTATCATCACCCTCTTTTGCCAACATCAATACCTTTTGTTCTTTAACAAGAAAAGGTCGAAACTTTATTTCAAGACCATTACTTGGTAGCACCGTTTTATATGTCGGTGCTGATTGGATTGGTAATCCCATAATTTACTCCATAATGTTATTACTAGATGCCACCACCTAGTAAATTGCTTAGTCTTGACCCCGCCGAATCTAAGTTATTAAGTTTCCCTAAAAAGTCCTTAGACTTGTTGTTGTATCGACTAGCAACTGTAAGACTCTCTCTTGCTAAATCAAGATATCGTCTTCCTTTATTTAGTACCGAAAGTTGAGGGGCATCCCCATATTCAGTATCAAATGTTTTAAATGCAAATTTGCATGAAAATTTTAATAAGGCACCTTCATTCATTGACAGTGCCATTGGTTCGTAAGAGACTGGAAATGCATCATGAAATTTGTATCTTAATGCCATTGAATCATCTCTTCTAAATTGGTCTACTTCTATTGTACCATAATAATCTTTTGGATAATTAAAGATTGGTTTGATACTATTTCCGTCTTCTGCAGTGAAGATAGAAGATTGCCATGCCTCGATGATATATCTATCAAAGAAACTTGAATCACACACAAATGAGAAATCTACTTCATTTGTATTATTTACTTGTGTGACTTTTTTTGTTATTGTTCCTGTCGTTGCAAAATCTTTTGTTGTTAAACTTCTACCAGGAAGTGATGCAGTTTCACATCTAATTCCTTCTAACTTTATGCCACCAGGTCCGAACATGTTAACTGCGAATCTATTGTTCATCGCACCTGAATCGAAATTGGCCTTTATCTTATTAATATCCATTAAAATTTCTCTCTACTTTCTGCATATACAGTGTTTGCGTTTACATTAAATTTTTGTGAGGGCAACATTGCCATCATGTCCCAATTCTCCATAGGAATTTCTGCTATTCTGGAGTTGACATGACCGTAAAGATATCTCTTTACACATGGTTTTGCATATTTAAGACCTGAAACAGACTTAATTAATTGATAAGATAATGCAACTCTTTGTTCTTCATCGTTATCGTTATCAACTGCAATCTCATAAAGACTCAAAAGTAATGCAGTTCTATATCTTGGTGCAATGTAATGTAAATTTATGCCCATAAAACCGTCTGTAAGTAAGTCAAATACAATAGTGAGTGGAAATTTATCCCAATAAGGCATCAAATCTTGGTATTTTGCATCATAAAGATACATATACATTCTGCCTAACTCTGGTCTACTAACTATAGGAAAATCATCATCAGTTAGTAGTTTATTTACTGGTTGTCTTATCTTTCTAAGTCTGCCTTTAAACCATTCAAGACTCTCTTTACTTCTTTGAGCATTTTCCAAAGGAGATTCATTTTGAATTTTATCAAGTAAGTCTAACATACATACTATTTATGTATTATGTAAGGTGGTCTTCAGTTAAAATTCGAAATTTTAGTCTTCTTTCTTTACAAAATGCTTCCGCTGCTTTAAATTTCGCTTGATTTACGGCATATGTAGCTACTTCGTTGAGATATCTCTTAGTTTGTCGTTTTGGGGGTTTCGGAGGCAGTAATTGTCTCTTTGGTTTGACTTCAATCACTTCTCTTACTGTTTGACCAGCAGAATTTACATATTTTATGTAAAAATCGGGAAAATAACGATGAACTCTCTTGTCTAAAGGTGATTTATAAGGAATTATGACTTCTTCACTGCCCCATTCAACGACATTTTCGTTATTATCGCAATAAACCATGAATCTGCGCTCCCATAGCGAACGATAGAAGATTTTTGTTGGGTCTCCTTTGTATTTTTTGTAATTCTTTGGTTTGAACTTACCACTGTATGACATAAATAGATGTATATAACTCGTTTAAGGATATTTATATGCCCAATATTAACAAAATTTTAAGTAAAGTAAATAAAGCAAAATCTGCTATTTCTAGTGCAAAAGGAATCAAATCCAAACTATCACAACTGAACTACAGTTCAGTAATCAACTCTAACGAGTTGGAAGCACAGGCAGAAATTGCAAAACAGACTTTAGAGAAAAGAAAGTCGTCATTACAGAAGTCTTTGAATGCAAACAACAAAGCAAAGAACAAAGCAAAGAAGTCTCCAGACGGACAACTAATTGAACTTCAATATCCGTTCGAAGAGCAACACGATAATTACATAGTATTCACAAGTCGTGCAAGAATCAATCGTCAACGAAGAGAATCAGATGGTATGGTTATGGGTGCAGACACAAAAAGAGCATCTCTTATGAATACAGCAGACGGACAAGTTCAGATTGCATTACATATTCCTTTAACACTAGAACAAGAAGCTTCTGTTAAGTATGCCGCAAAAGATGTTGGTTCAATGGCAAGAGGAGCGGCACAAGGTGGAACAGGATTTATTACTGGTATGATTCAAGGTCTATCACAAGCAGCGTCAAAACTTTTAAACAGTATGACTGGTAATGCAATGTTTATCATGCAAGGTAAAGCAGTAAACCCTATGCAAGAAATGTCCTTAGAGGGTGTTGACTTTAGAAGTCTATCCTTTTCTTATACTATGTCACCAACTTCTCAAGCAGAGGCAGACCAGATAAATGATATTATCTATTACTTTAAAACTGCAATGTTGCCTGATACATATCCGGCATTAGGTGCAGCGTCATCAGATGCAGAGGGATTCTTTAACTATCCCAATACATGGAAAGCAGAGTTAGAAGGACCTATTTCAAATAAGGTTGATGGATATCTTCCTATGGTTTTACAGAGTTGTAAAGTCACCTATGAGGGAGATGCAACTTCTATGACTTTCTTCAAAGAAGGACAACCAACAAGTATTAAAATGGACTTAGGATTTCAAGAACTTAAAATACTTACACAAGAATCTTATCAAGAAATTACTGCAAACTCAATGGGTGCAGAATCAGGTCTTAAATCTATGCCTAGTATCATTGATGAAAATGCTTCAGACGCAGATGCTAGAGACGCAAACTTAAAAGCAGGTTCTGCCGGTGAACAAGCAATAAAAGATTCTAAGAAGAACAAGAAAAATCCATAAGGTAAAATATGTCAAATCAATTATTTAAAAACTTTCCAGAAATACAATATACTTTATCAACAGGTAAGATTGTTACCATTAAAGACTTCTTTAGAAAGTCTACAATAGAACAGGAATCTGTTAACAGTGTAATCTCATACACATTCTATGAAATACAAGACGGTGAAAGACCAGATGTTGTTGCAGATAGATTATATGGTGATAGTGATTTACATTGGACATTTTTCTTGGTCAATGAAATGGATAATTATTATCAATGGTATAAAGACCAAGTCACATTTGAAAACCATATTAAAGAAATGTATCCTGAATATTGGTTGACTTCAACTAACTCATCAGACATAGTAAGTTCAACAAACAAATGGTTGTTAGGAGAAATAATCGAAACAGGAACACAACAAGGTAATGTCATATCAGTTCAACCCACATTCAATAGAATTGGTGTTGTAGGCGGAACTTGGAATGCAAATGATGTTGTCACAGGCAAAGTGAGTGGTAAATCATTCACGGTATCATCCGTTCAGAACGGTTCTGATGGTGTTGACCATTATGTCAACTCAGAAGGTCATAAAAGAAACACCTCAACAACAGGTTTTACACCAGTGACTTACTATACACATGACTATGAACAGAATGAGAAGGCAAGAAAAATAAAAGTTATAAGACCTGAGTATATACGAAGAGTCGTATCAGAATTTGAAAAAGTAATGGCATCATAATGGGAGCACCTTTAAGACAAGGAGAATTCTTAGTAGAATCTCTAGCACTAGTCAATCAATTTGGTGAGACTTTAGATATCTCAGGAATTGTTGGTGAATTTGAATTATCTGAAAGTATACATAGAAAATTTTCATCAGGTGTTGTGGGTATTGTTGACGGTCTTAATCTATTAAAGAACTATCGTTTTACAGGACAAGAATTCATTCGTATATCAATCAAACAGAAAGAAGGCATGGGTGATACTGCAGATGCAATGTATAGTATTGATAAAACATTCAGAGTATTTAAAGCAGACAATATTTCCAGACAAGGAGAAAAGATTCAAGCATATGTATTGAGTTTATGTGAACCTAGATTGTTTAATCTACAAAGAACTAGATTAAGTAGAACATTGAGAGGTTCTTATGATGACATGTTAGAGAATGTTCTTGTAAATGAAGCAAAGATTCCTATGGAAGAGTTCGACCATTGGGAAGAAACCAAACCAGACAATTTTCAATTTATAGTTCCTAATTGGACTACAAATAACATCATAGACTATTGTGTCAAAGAGGCAAATGTGGGTGGTGATACAAATTACAGAAACAGTATGTTCTTCTTTCAAACATTGAATGGTGGATTTAGATTTAAGTCTATTGATGAGATGTTTGCACAAGAATTTCCTGTTTCATTCAGTATGAAACCAAGAAACTCATCTCCAACAGAAGATATGGACTTAAATGCTCCTGGTGGTTTGAATAGTCAGATTCTTTCTTATAGAAAACCACAAATGTTTGATACATTAAAAGGTACAGTCAGAGGTGCTTATGCATCTCATATGAAAGTATACGACCCTTTGCGTAAATTAGAATCAGAAGAAGTTTATGACATGGAAGAAACATTTAAAAGAGGAAAACATATATCTGGTTATCCTATGATTCATAATGGTGAATATGAATACACATTTACAATTGAAAACTCTGTAGGTGAAGGAGAACCACCATCATATTCAGAGGTAGATGTTGACTTACCTCCAAACCAGCATTTTAACGCGTTTTTCATTGAGGCAACTGATATGAGACACTCATATGATGACAATGAGGATTTGACTGCTCAAGAACTTTTCAGAGGACAAGAAATTAGAGACAATGCGAAATTAGAAAGAAATGCACTTTTTGAAATATTGAATCAACATCGAATAGTTGTGACTGTTCCTTTAAGAACTGATATGAATGTAGGACAAATTATTCAACTATCACTTCCTGCAGCCGAACCAACTTCAGAACAAGATACATCAGATAAATTAAACGATGATAGATATCTTATAACAGATTTAAAGATAACTGGTGACCCAACAGAATTAACAGGTACAATGACAATGGAATGTGTTAAAGAATCTTACATGCAGAAGGTAGAAACTGCAACACCATTAGACAATACTGCGACACCGAGAGAATCATGATAACATTTTATGGAATAGTTGAAGACAGACAAGACCCTTTAAAAGTAGGAAGAGTTCGTGTAAGAATACATGGAATTCATTCAGAAAATAAACAATTCATTGCGACACCTGACCTGCCGTGGGCACAAGTTTTATTACCAACTACTGTTGCAGGATTATCTGGAATAGGAACTCAACACGGACTTATCGAAGGTTCTACAGTTTTTGGATTCTTTAGAGATGGTAAAACTAGACAAGACCCTGTAATTACTCATGTATCTGCCGGTATTCCTCAAAAAGGATATAAAGAAACAACTAAAGACGAACTACTAAACAGAAATATTGAAAAGGGATTCAATGACCCTCGAAGACTAACTGTTGATGAGTATAAAGATACTCCAGACGGACCTAATCCTGAACAAGCACCAAATCGTTCACACGGTTTATCAACTGCATTAGATACTGCGCCAAAAACTCCAAAAGAGATTGTAATTAACTATGATGCAACAGGTTCTACAATAACAGAATTGGAATTGACTGCAGACATGTTGCCTTACTACCCTTTATATGTTGATGAATCAGATTTATCTTCTATTTCAAGAGGTGGTATTTTAGACCATGCAATTAACGGTGGCATGCTTCATACATCAACACAAAAGATTTTAGGAGATTTTGTGGATGTCCAAGCAAAACCTGTATATCCTTACAACAAGGTTTTGCAAACCGAGGCCGGCCATGTTTTAGAAATCGATGACACCCCAAAATCAGAAAGAATAAATGTTCATCACAGGTCAGGAACTTTCCATGAGATTCATGCAGACGGTTCAGAAGTCACCAGAATTGTAAACAATAATTATACTGCAATACTTAAAGACGACAAAGTGTATATTGCCGGTAATGCAGACTTACAAGTTGGTCACGGCAATGTTAATATAACAGTTGATACAGGTAATGTTAATATGAATGTATTGAAAGGAAATGTTGATGCACAAATTCAAGGAACATTAAATGCAGATGTTGTTGGTAATACTACCTTTACATCTCCTGAAACAACAATGACCACTAACTTGAAAGTTGACGGTACAGTTCATATCACTGGTGCTCAGACAAATGATTCTACAATTGACGCAGTTGGTGATGTATCAACAGATGCTGGAAATGGAATAACACTTGCAACCCACAAACATGAAACGACTGTAAAAGGTGGTTCAAGTGCAGGTAAATATACTTCAGTGAAAGGTAAATAGGGAGTATAAATAGATATATGGCAGATTTAAAATCACAAGGAAAGAATGTAGCAGCGAAGGAAGTTTATTCAGATTTAGACATGAACTTTACTGCACACCCTATAACAGGTGATATAACAATTAAGAAAGACTCAGATGCAATCAAACAGTCAATTAAGAATATCATGTTGACGAATTACTATGAAAGACCATTCAAACCTGCTCTTGCTGGTGGAATGAGAGACTTATTGTTTGCACTTAACACCGAAAGAAGAGTCAAAACTGCACAAATGAAAATTAAAGAAGTCATTGAGGATTTTGAACCAAGAGTTTCAAATGTAATACCTCAATTCACAATAAAAAGAAATAATGATTTGCATATCACAATTAATTATACGATTTTAAATGGTATGCCGAATCAAGAAGTCAACATGACACTTAAAAGGGCAAGATAATGGCAACAAAGAGTTCACAAATAAATATTACAGAATTAGATTTTGATGCAATCTCAGATAACTTAAAAGCGTATCTTAAAGGACAAGATAAGTTAAAAGATTATAACTTTGAAGGTTCAACAATGTCAACATTGATTGACTTACTTGCATATTCATCACATATTGGTGCAGTCAATACTAATATTGCAGCGTCAGAACTCTTCTTAGATTCTGCTCAAATTAGAAAGAATGTAGTATCTCGTGCAAAAGATTTAGGTTTTACACCTGCATCTGAAAAGGTGTCATCTGCTATTGTTGATATTGCACTTAACAATGTTGTTCTTGCAGACGGAACTTCTCCTACACTTTCAGAGATGACTATTCCTAGAGGACATATTTTTGGTACAGTTTTTGATGGTGTATCATATGACTTTGTGACTACAGATACAAATAAACCAACTCAAAATGGTACTACTTTCAACTATTCAGGTGTTGAGATATCACAAGGTACATATATGGTTGATTCTTTTGTCTATGATAGACAAATTAAGAATGCAAAGTTTGTTCTATCCAACGAGAGAGTTGATAGAAGTAAATTATCATTAGTAGTTAATTCTGCTGGTATTTCAGAAACATATGCCTTGTCTACAGACATTTCAACTATATCAACAACATCTAAAGTTTACTACACACAAGAAAATGAAGAAGGTTATTTAGAAGTATACTTTGGTGATGGTGTATTAGGAAAAGAACTCTTAGACGGTGATATAATCACTGTGACTTATATAGTAGTTGATACAGACCATGCCGATGGTGCAAAAACCTTTTCACAAATTACTGCAATAAATGGTTACTCAGATTCCGTTATTACCACCACATCGAAATCAACAGGTGGTGCAGAGAAAGAATCGATAGAATCAATTAAGTTCAAAGCAAACAAATTCTTTACATCTCAGAACAGACTGGTAACACTGAATGACTACAAAGCAAAAGTCAGTGAGTATTACCCGAATGCAGATGCAGTTGCAGTATGGGGTGGTGAAGATAACAGTCCACCAGAATATGGAAAAGTATTTCTTGCAATTAAACCTAAAAACTCAGACTACTTAACAGAAGTAGAGAAGGCAGAAGTTGTCAGAAAACTAAATGGATTGAATATGGTTACTGTAAGACCTGAGATTGTAAATCCAGAAATTATTAAGATTCTTATCTCAACAATATTTAAATACAATAATAACTTTACAACACTTTCAAAAGGTGAGTTAGAACAGTTGGTCAATACAACAATAAATAATTACGATAATGATAATCTTGCTAACTTCGATAGTATATTCAGACATTCAAATTTAGTAAAAGACATTGATGCAACAGATACATCAATTTTATCTAACATAACAAACATAAGGTTGAAGAAAGCCTCAAATATGACCCTAAACAAAAAGATTGGTTATATAAATGAATTTGGTAACCCTTTCTATCATCCAAATACAGCATACAACAAAGATTTAGGTGGAATTTTGGATTCCACAGGATTTACGGTTACAGGTGATTCTGTAAACACACAATATTTTGATGACGATGGTAATGGTAATCTAAGAAGATACTATCTATCTGGTTCAACAAGAATCTATAGTGATACTACTGCAGGTGTAGTAGATTACACTACAGGTAAAATTACAATCAATGCATTGATGGTTACCTCAACAGTAAACACCAATACAACGATTGATTTCACAATTATTCCTGACAGCTACGATGTAGTGGCAACAAGAGGTTCTCTAGTAGATATCTCTTCTGCCGATGTCACGATTAAAGGTGAAATAGACACCATCGCAAGTGGTGAGAGTAGTGCTGGGGTTGGTTTTAAATCAACATCTAGTTCTACATATTAAGGTATTCGTTATGAATAAAGTGGTCGCGAGTCCCGCGAGTAGTTTCCCATTAATTTGGATTATATAAAAGGAGAAATAAAATGGCAGATAAAAAAATATCAGCATTATCAGCAGTATCAGATTCAGCAATTGGTGCTGATGATTTACTACACATCGTTGACAACCCAGGTGGAACACCTGTCAACAAAAAAATGACTATTGGTCAATTGTTTGAAAATATTCCTACTCATTTAGCAGTAGATGATATTGTCACACATACGGCAACTAGTTCAACATTACAAAACCAATTTACTAACATTATAAATGGTAGTGGTTTTAGTTCAAAAGTCGTTTTCGATTTAGGTGCTGGAACACAAACTGGTCAATTAATGTTAATTGCTTGTTCTGGAATGGGCAGTGGTGGCTCAGCAGCTATTACTGTTGCTTCATGGGGTGGTTCAGTCGATGGAACAGAACAAATTACACTTGATGCACAAGGCGAAGGCTGTGTATGCATGTGGAATGGTGCAAAGTGGTTTGTTGTTGCTAACAACGGTTGTACATTAACATAAGAGTAAACTAAATGTCTCACGAATCATTATCATCAGATAAAATAACACAAAGACTGCATACAATCTTACCAGAACATGTAAGAGAAGATGCACCTGCCTTTACGGCATTTTTATCTGCATATTTTGAATTCTTAGAGAAAGAGTGTTTAACTCTTAAATCACAAAGCGATTTAGACGGTATTGCTTTAGAAGACGGTCAAGGCTCTCTACTTGTAGAGGTTGCGACCGTCTCACCGTCTCCCGATGAAGACTCATCAAAAATTATTAATGAATCGAATGCAACTAATCCGAATGCAAATGCTGACCCTTTAGAAGTTGGTGAATACATTTACGGAAAAGATAACGGTTCTATTGCAAGAATAGATGTCATCAATGGCAACAAACTTTACATTTCTACAATATCAGGAAATGGTTTCTCAAAAGATGAAACTATTGAGGGTAGAAATAGTTTGCAAACTGCAATTGTTGAAAAATATAGAGAAAACTCTATACTTGCAAACAATCGATTATTAGATTACTCTGATATCGACCATACAACAGAAGAATTTCTACAATACTTCCAGAGAGACTTCTTACCTTCTATTGACTTATCGAAGTTAAAGAATAAAAGGTTAACAATCAAAAACATTTCTGATTTGTATCAGAAGAAAGGAAGTGAAGAGTCAATTAAATTCTTAATGAGACTCTTATATGCTCAGGATGCTGAAGTTAGATATCCTGATAAAGAGACAATTTACATATCTGAATCTGATTACAGTGAAGAAAGAAGATTGGTTCTTAAAATGCCTACTGAAAAGGTGCCTGCAGAAACAGATAAGATAACTTATTTTGATGTAGACGGAAAAACTATACTTGCAGAAGCAAATATAGAAAGAATCAATACACTTGCTACAGATGTCTATTCTTGTAGTATATCCAGAAATCATTACGGTACATTTATAGAAAACACCAGTGTTCAAGTTTTGGATAGAGATGGTATTACATCATATACAGGAACTATATCAGGCGTTAATACTGCAATTAATACAGATGGTGGTTCATCCACTTACATAGAACATAATGATAACGGTGTTATCTTAGCAGAAGATGGTTCTGGTATTCTTATGGAGAAATCTACAATAGGTTCTCTATATTCAATGAATGACACCATAATTTTTGGTGCAGGTAAATCTGATGCAGGAGTTGTAGACTCTTCTGCAAGAGTTGATGGTTTATCAGACGGTGGAGTTGAAGAAGTTATTATTGAGAATGGTGGTATTAATTATGAGGCAGGAGACTTAGTCATATTTGATGAAACCAATTCAGGTGGTAATGGTGCAGAAGGAGTTATCGGTGCAACTGGTGATGAAATTGTATTAGAGAATGCCACACTTTGGGGTCAATTTGAGTTTACTGCAATAGGTGGTCAAACAACATTTGGCGGACCAAATATAAAAGATACAAATGGAAGATATGTATTCTTCAATGACCATACAGTAAAAGTATATAAAGATGGTTTATTACAAACAGACCCAGGTGATGGTTCTGTTTATATCGCAAAAAATGATAGAGTCATATTTGGAACACCCCTATCTGGTGGTGAAAAGGTAGAAATCTATACTGAAAGTAATAGATTATTATCCGAACAAGGAAACCCAATAACATACAATGCTTATGAATCAGGTGGGTCAATTATTTCAGATGACGGCCGAATCAGAGCTGTTGAGATTAAAAATGGTGGTGTAGGATATACTTCCGCACCAACAATATTTCCAGGTGGTTATTTGTATTTTGATTCTGTAAGTGACTTCTTAGTTGATGAAGTGATAACAGGTTCAGTATCAAATGCAACTGCATCTGTTGTTAGACTAGATATACCAAATAAAAGAATTATTGTAAAGAGAACTCATACAGATACAGGTGTTTTTCAGGACAATGAACAGATAACAGGTTCACTCTCAGGTGTTCAAAGAGTAAACAGAAAACAAGTAGTTTCATCAGGAACAGGTGCAAAACTCCTTGCATATTCAGATGAAATTGGTGGTGCAGAATCAATTAATATCATAGGTCAAGGTTATAACTTTGATTCAGATGGTGTTGTTTCAAAAGATTCACATTATCCTATGTTGGTCTCTACCCCAACTGCAACACTTAATCGTGATTTAGTTATAACAGGTGCAACTTCAGGAACAACTGCAAAAGTTGTGAGTTATAATACAGGTAGACAAATTTTAACATATACTGATTTATCAGGTGAATTCTTAGAAGGTGAAGTAGTTAAATACAATTCAGTTGATAAGTTTACAGTATTTAAATCAGACCCAATTTCAGGAAGAGGTAAATTTGCTGGAGAAGGAACAGTAAATGAAGCATTATTGGGTGATAAAGGAACATTAGATGCAGATGCATCAAACATACAAGATGGTCTATACTATCAAACACATTCATATGTAGTTAAAGTCGGAGAATCAATTAATAGTTGGAGAAGTGTATTAAAGGACTTAATTCACCCAGCAGGACACATATTCTTTGGTGAAGTTGCAATTAACTCATCTATTAATACAGTTGCAGACGAACAGTTTAGATTTAGACCAACACTTATAATGAACTTAGATGTTGGTATTGCAGTTCCAAATGCATTTGCAAATTCCACAAGAGTTGTAAATCTTTGGACTACAGACAGTGAAGTCACTGCTTCAGGTGTTATGATGCAGTTAATGGAAGCAGGTATTCCAGGAATCAATATTGGTACTTATGGTATATTAAATACAGTTGACACAACAAACCCAGCAGGACAAGATTTAGGTGCTCATTCAGAGTTCTATGACAGTTCACATAGGTCAAGACATATAAACATAACCTTTATTGATTCGTTTGCTATGAGAATAACAAATCATGAAAAAGGTTCACATGACGGTATACCAACATCTCTATCATTAGATTCTTCAGACCACGATTATTTAGTTAGAAGTCCAGAAAGAAGACCTGCAGACAAAGGTAAAATTATACAAATTGGTTCTCTAGTCGATGAACAACTAATACTTGAAGATGGTGGACTTATTGAATTAGAAGAAGAAGTTTGTGCAGTAAGAATGGAACCCGAGAAAGATGCACGAGTCAAAGGTGACTTTGGTGATGTCTTCACAATGGAAGACGGAAGTATATTCAGACTAGAAAGTGCAACTACAGATGAACCTGTTCATTACTTTACGACTGAAAGGTCTATAGAGTTGGCAGGAAAATACCTTCGAACAGAAGAGAATGAAAGAATCTGTATGGAAGATGGAGACACACTAATTGATGAAGAGAACTCAGAAAATGGCATAGTCAGTTTCGTTCCTTTAGGGTCTCGATTTAACACTATAAATACAATTAGTGAACAAAACACTTATCGAATAACTTATCATATGAAAGATGAAACGGATAATGACGACATCTTAATGGAAGATAATTCGGGTAGTGTATTAATGGAAGAATCCATTAGAGAGGGTTTAAGAATATCAGATTTAGAAACATATTACCCCAAGTTCTATGTATCTGAATATGACAATCATAAAAATTTACGAACAAATTTAACATTTAATGCATATGTCAAGTCGGCAACTGCATAAATAGTATTACAGAAAAGTTAAATAATCTGAGGAGATTAAAAAAATGGCAGCAATTATTACAGAAAAGTTTCGTGTTCATAACGCGAGACAGTTTAAGGAAGACTTTGGTGAAGCAGATTCATCAACATATGTTTTCATAGGTCGTTCATACGATTGGGCAGACGAAAATAACCCACCAGCACCTTCAAATGGAGTTGGTGAAGAAATAGATGCATGGGCAGATATGTTGGCACTTAAAAAAGTTGACCCAGCAGATGTATCTCATGGTATCACAAGATATAACTGGACATCAGGAACAACTTATGATGAGTATTCACATGATTACAGTGCAACAAAATTATCACCTGCAACATCTAAGAACAATCTATACGAAGCAAGATTCTATGTCTTAACAGACGAGTATCATGTATATAAATGTATTAGAACAGGAAGAGATGAAAATGGTACTGTTGTAGGTTCAATTAACAAACCTACAGGAACAGATGTATCAGTTCTATTTGAAGGAACAGCTTCAGATGAAGGTGGAACAGACGGAATGCCTTATCTTTGGAAATACATGTACACTATTTCTGCATCAGACACAATTAAGTTTGTGACTAACGACTTTATACCAGTTAAAACACTAGGTGCTCAAACAGAAATTTTTGGAACTCACACAAACGGTGGTCTGAACTCCTCAGCAGACAACGATAGTTCTTCACAATATCAAGTTGAGACAAATGCTGTTGATGGTTCAGTCTTGCATATTAAAGTAGACAATCCAGGTTCTGGTTACACTAACGGAACATATAGTAATGTTGCTATCGATGGTGATGGTTCAACTGGAGTATGTCAAGTAATAGTAGTTTCAGGTGGTTTAAGAGAAATCAATGTGACTGCAAGAGGAACAGGATATAAGAGAGCATCAATTGATGTTGCAAACATATCAGGTATCGGTAGTGGTTCAGGCGGAGTTGCAACTCCAGTAATCTCACCTCCTTTCGGACATGGTGCTGACCCTGTAGAAGAATTAGGCGGAAACTTCATCATTGTAAATTCAAGATTAGAATTTGCAGCGGGTGGTGGTGACTTCCCAACAGATAACGATTTCAGAAGAATTGGTCTATGTCAAGACCCATTTGCATTTGGAACAACAAATAGGTCTACTGCAACAAGTATGAAAGCATATAACACTATGACTCTTTCATCAATCGGTTCATTATCAGTAGATGACATAATCTTTAATGCATCAGCAGATGGTGCTGGAGTTGGGGCAGCGAGAGTTGTTTCAATTACCGGAACTTCTGTTTCATATCTACATCACGCAAACAGTGAAGGTGGTTATGTAAACTTTGCTAACGGAGAAACAATCTATAAGATAGGTTCTGGTTCAATAGGAACTATCAACGGTGCTCCTGCGAATCCAGAAGTTGCAAAAAACACTGGTAGAATGATGTATATTGAGAATAGAGGTGCAGTGACTAGAGCGGCTGACCAAATTGAAGATATCAAACTGATTATCGAAATGTAATTTATGGGAGTTAAAGAACTCCCATTTTAAAATTTAGGACAAACAATGGCAGAGAAAACTGATTTAAATATATCACCCTATTATGATGACTACTCCGAAGATAAGAACTTTCAAAAGGTTCTTTATCGTGCAGGTAGACCACTTCAAGCAAGAGAATTAACCCAATCTCAATCTATTTTACAAAATCAAGTAGAAAGATTTGGTAATCATTTCTTTAAAGAAGGTTCTATAGTATCGGGTGGTCAATGTGATGTTGACATGGGATTATACTTTGTCAAGGTCAAGTCTGCCAATCCAAATGCAAGTGGTGATGCAAACATAGAAACATTCAGAACTGCAACACATGGTTTACATATTCAAGGTAAAACATCAGGTGTAGTTGCAAAGATTATCACTTCATCTGCTGAAACAACAGATGATAAAGCGACTCTATTTGTATATTACCTAAGTCAAGGAACAAATGCAACAAATGATTTTGCCTTTACAGCAAATGAAGAACTGCAACTTGTGACTTTAGACTCATCAGGTAATGCAACAGATGTGAGTGCAAACAACAACGACTTTCAAGTAGAAGTATCAGATGAAAAACCAAATGGTCGTGCTTCGATAGCAAACATTTCAGAAGGTGTCATCTTTAGTAGAGGATTCTTTCTTAAAGTTGCTAAACAGGAATTAATACTTGAAAAGTATTCAGGTAAACCAAGTTATAAAGTTGGTCTTTCTATAACAGAAACCTTTGTAGGTTCTGCAGAAGACTCAACACTATTAGATAATGCAACAGGAACATCAAACGAAAACGCTGCAGGTGCAGATAGATTTAAAATTGCATTAACTTTATCAAAACAGAAATTAACTACTTCAGATGATACAAACTTCATCGAATTAACAAGAGTTAATCAAGGTATTATTGAATTACATGTCAATAGACCTATGTATAACGAAATAGAAAATACACTTGCACGAAGAACATTTGATGCAAATGGTGATTTTGTTGTAAAACAATTCACTCAATCAATGAGAGAACATTTAGACGATACTACTAACAGAGGTTTCTATACAGCAGTAAATGGTGGTAAAGAAGACAAATTTGTTATGCAAGTATCTCCAGGTAAAGCATATGTTAAAGGTTACGAAGTAGAAAAAATCGGTACTTCTATAATACCATTTGAAAAAGCAAGGTCAACAGCAACACTTCCTTCAACAAATACTAATATAAGATTAGGAAACAAATTAAGAGTCACAAAAGCACATTCATTGCCTGAATTTGGTAATGAATCTGGAACAGATGTTCAAGACCCATTTCAAACATGTGAATTATTTTCTGGTGTCGTTGCAAGTCAAGGGGCAAAGAATAGTGGAAACCCAATTGGGTATGCAAGAGTAAGAGATATTGTACACAATTCAGGTGTAGACTCAAATAATGTCTATGGTGATGATGCACAATTCGATTTATCTATGTTTGATATTAAGATGTTCACACAAGTGACTTTCAATAGTGTATCTGCATCTAACGAAGTCTCAGTAGGAGATAGAGTTGAACAGGTTAATAATGGAGTACCAACAGGAGCAACTGGTATAGTAGCAATTTGTGATAATACAAATAATCTTTATATGTTGCATGATGTTGTTGGAACTTTCCAAGTAGGAATGGGTATTAGGTCAAGAGGTATTTCAGATTCAACTAAAACTAATGGAGCAATCACAGCAGTAAGAACATACAATATAGATAGAGTTCGTTCTATCTTTCAAACAACACAGGCTGCAAGTAGAGAAAACTTTACGGCTAATGTAATAACAAATTCAGCTTTTGTATTAACAGGAACAGTACAGTTAACAAATTCATCAACTGCATTGACAGGTTTTGGTACAACATTTACAAGAGAACTAAAAGAAGGAGATGTTGTTTACAATCCTGCTGGAGCAGGTGAAGAATTAGTCGTTGCATCAGTCACCGATAATACGGCTGCTGTTTTAGTGGGAGCACCATCTACAGGTTCTTTCCAAGGAAATGTCACAAGACGAAGAGTTAAAATTATTGACCAAGAACAAACTGCAAATATATTCAGTTGGCCTAGAGATTGGGTTGCATCACATACACCTGACCAAGTAAAAGTAAGAAGACAAAAAACAGTCACAGTCAGTGCAGGTGCTTTTCAACTTAGTGTTTCTTCAGGAGAAACTTTTGATTCTGCTGACCCTAATACAGATGATTTAACAATTGCAGTTATTGAAAGAGGAAATAATAGTGGTGGTAATGCAAAGGCAGTTGGAGACTTATTAAATGTTGAAGATTACACAAAAACTTCAGGAACAGGCACATTAACAATCGGTGGTTTTCATTCAGATGATAACGATGCAGTAGTAAAAGTCACATATACAGTTGATATTAATAGTCCTGTAAACAGAGATAAAACATTACATAAAAATAGATGTTTAAAAATTAGTGGTAATGATACTTCTGGAAATGGTTTCTATGGAACTAATTACGACAACAAAGAAATATCTCTTGGTGTTTCAGATGTATTTAGAATAAGAGGTATATTTGAAGGAGTTGATAATACTCCTTTAACACCTAATGCAACATTAACAGTCACATCAGGAAGTTTTTCAGAACATGAAGTAATTGTTGGCCAGACATCAGATGCAAGAGCAGTATTAGTCACATTAAATGGTACTGGAACTACAAGTTATTTCTATTACTTAACAGAACAAAGATTTGTAGATACTGAAGTAATTGCCGGTAAAACATCAAGTGCAACTGCAACATTAACAAATGTGTCTACTGGTTCTCCAGAAATTACAAGTAGATACTTCTTTGACGATGGCCAGAGAGACGGTTTCTATGACTTAGCAAAACTAACACTCAAAAGTGGTGAACCTATTCCTCAAGGAAGCATCTTAGTAGTCTTTGATTATTTCTCAGCAGCGAATGCTGGTGATTTCTATGATGTAAACTCATATGGCAATATCGATTACAAAGATATACCTGTTTACTCTCCAAGTAGAGTTGATTTGGGTGGTTTAGAACCAGACGGAACATTTGAACTTTCAGATTGTGTTGACTTTAGACCTAGTGTTGGTCAAATTTTTGCTAAATCAACATTCAAAACAGATTTACAACACAATGTTGCAAGTCCACTAGACTTATCAGACACAACAAATGGTGCTAGATACTCTCCTTTCTCTTATGATTTAGGTCGTTCTTTTGCATCAAGTAGAACAAACATAACATTATCTAGTGCAAGTGCAGTAGATTCACCTGTACATGGTTCAAGTGTCACAGGTGCAATTAGTTTCTATGTAGGAAGAATTGATAAAGTATTCATGCATAAAACAGGTCAGATGATGGTTGCAACAGGTATTCCTTCATTAACACCAACTAAACCGAAAGGTATTGATGATGCAATAGAAATGTTTGAATTAAGATTACCACCTTATACAAATAGTCTAAAAGATATCAGAGTAAGGTCACATGACCATAGACGATTTACAATGAAAGATATCGGCAAGATTAATAATAGGGTTACAAACTTAGAAAGAATCACTGCATTATCTCTATTAGAGAAAGACACACAAACAAAACAAATTTTAGATGCAGACGGATTTGATAGATTTAAATCAGGTTTCTTAGTAGACAACTTCAGAGGTCATAGAGTTGGTGATGTAAATCATCCAGACTATAATGTATCTATTGATGCAAAATTAGGTGCTATGAGACCTAAATCATATTCACAATTCTTTGACATTGAATTAGATACAAATGCATCATCTAACTTTACTAAAACAGGTGATTTAATTACATTACCTTTTTCAGAATTTTCATATGTACACCAAGATAAGGCATCAAGACAATTAAATGTTAACCCATATCATGTGTTTGCGTTTGACGGACAACTTAAACTAACTCCTGGAACTGATATCTGGCAAGATACAGAACAACTACCAGAAGTTAGAGTTAATAGAGAAGGAAACTTCGATGCAGTTATTGCCGGAAATGGTAATGCATTAGGTACAGTTTGGAACAATTGGCAAACAACATGGGCAGGTGAACCATCACAAGTAAGTTCAGAAGTTCAAGCAACTTCAAATGGTTCATGGTCAGGAGACCCAGCACAAGGTGGTGAATGGGTTGCAGGTTTACAAGTCACAAGAGAAATTACAGAAACACCTGAAACACAAACAAGAACAGGTGTCACAACAAGTGTTGTTGAAGACTTCGTAGAAACAAGAAACGATAGAGTCGTATCAGTATCAATGATACCTTTCATGCGTGCCAGAACAATTGAGATAGATGCAACAAACTTAAAACCAGGTTCAAATCATTATATCTTCTTTGATAATTTAGATGTAAACAAATATGTAAGACCTTACAATGCATCATATTCACAAGATGGTGGTACAACAGTCACTTCAAGTCTTAAAACAGACGGAAACGGAAGATGTCGTGCATACTTTGAATTACCTAATAATAGTACACAAAGATTCCCTTCAGGAATGAGAGAGATGATGATTACTTCATCCTCATATAACTTGTCTAACCCAGCATCTTCTGCTAGTGTCATATATCAAGCACAAGGATTATTACAATCTTCACAAACAGAAATTGTTTCTACAAGAAATGGTCGAGTTATTACAGAAAGAACAAGAGGTGAAAGACAGTTTACAAGAAGAGGTGAGAATATAAATGCTACTGAATGGGATTCAAACGCACCAGAAATACCAGTAGATACAACACCTCCAGTTATAACAATAACACCACCAGATAGTTCTCCGTTTGTTCCACCTGTAGAAGAACCTCAACTTCCTATTCAAGCACCGATACAACCTCCTCAGTTAGAGAGATTCCCACCTTTAATTACTGATAGAAGATTCATCACAAGACTAGATGGTGGTGGAAGAGGTGGTTGGAAAGACCCATTAGCACAATCATTTATGTGTGAACCACAAGGTGGAATGTTCTTGTCATCTATTGATTTATACTTTGCAACTAAGTCAGAGAACTTACCTGTATCTGTAGAAATCAGAAACATGGTAAACGGATATCCAGGACAAGTAGTATTACCATTCTCAGTAGTGACTAAAAACCCAGGAGAGGTTACTACCTCTTCAGATGGTTCAGTTGCAACAACATTTACATTCGAATCACCAGTTTATATAGAAGAGGGTGCTGAAATGTGTTATGTGGTACTATCTAATTCAAATGATTACGAAGTATTCATTTCAAGAATGGGTGAAAAAGATATCATAACTGGTGAAACAATTTCAGGACAACCATATGCTGGTTCATTGTTCTTGTCACAAAACGCATCAACATGGACTGCAGAACAAACAGATGACATGAAGTTTAACATGAAAATATGTTCCTTTGATGTATCAAAAACACCAGATTTAAGATTTAATAATACTGCATTGCCAACACATAAACTACAGAATAATCCAGTAGAAGCAATGTCAGGTAAAAACTTTGTTAAAGTATACAATTATTCACATGGAATGTATACAACTGCATCAAGTGTAGTCCTTGCAGGATTAACTGGTGATAAGAAAGGTTCTGCCTTGACAGTTGATAATTATACTTTAACAGGAACACCAACTGCATCAACTACAACTTCTAGTGTCACACAAGATTCTACAGACGGTACAGGAACAGGAATGGTAGTAAGTATTACTACAAACTCTAGTAGTGCAGTATCAAGTGTATTAATATCAGACCCAGGACAAGGACATGCCGTTGGTGATATAATAACATTTACAGATTTTGAATCAACACATGACTTAACTGTTAGAGTTGCATCAATCGGTGAAACAATTGGTGGTATTCCAGTAGATGCAATCAATGGAACATTTACTGTAATTAAAGAAATTGGAATTGATTCATTCTGCGTCACACCAGATGTATCTTCTTATCACTTCGTATCAGGTTATACTGCACCAGCATCAACAATAAGTGGTGGTTCAGTTGCAACATCAACAAGAAACTATTACTTTGATACTTTGCATACTATGATACCAAATGTGCAGTTTAAAAACACTAGAATATATTCAAGTGTTTACATGTCTCCAATGCAATCTCCAGAAGGATATAATGCAGGTGGAACAAATCATGTTAAAAAATCAATAACAGAATTTATAACATTAAATGATAATAGTCATTTTGGTAATGCACATGTTGTTTCATCTACAGTAAATGAATCTGCTCACAATGGTGGAACAAAATCATTTACTGCTCAGTTGCAATTACAATCATTCAATCCTAACTTATCACCTGTAATCGATGTCGGAACATTAGGTGCTATTGGTATTATGAATAGATTGAATAACATTGATAGTGCAACATCTAAGAAACTTGATACAACTACAAATTCATTACCAGAAGGAACAGTATATGTTTCATCTACTGAACCTGAAGGTGATAACAATGTAATGGTATATTGTACGAGAAAGGTGAACTTAAAAACACCTGCTACTGCAGTAAAAGTCACAGCAGATTTATTTAAACCAGTGACAACAGATATCAAATTTATGTATAAAATTCTGAAGAACGATGAGTCATCTCCTTGGGATGATTTAGGTTGGGAATATTTCAACACTGATGGTTCTCCAGATACTACACTTGAATCAGATGCAAGAAACTTCAAAGAGTATGATTATACTGCAGAGGGTCTTGCAGAGTTCTCAGCATTTGCTGTTAAAGTTGTAGGACAAGGAACAAATACATCAGAAATACCGTTAATAGCGGCATTAAGATGTATTGCATTGGCAACATAATATGAATGAGTATGCACAAGTTGAAGGTCATTCTAATCTTGCAAGAGACGAAGAATCATCCGCAATTGTAAATACAGATATTGAACAATGGAAACTTGCAAAACAAAGAAAAATGCGTTTTCAAACCCAAGCAAACGAGATAAATAATTTAAAGAGTGAGGTAGGTGAAATTAAAGAACTACTTCATGGTATATTAGGAAAGTTAAATGGCTAAAACAGTAGACAATTATAGCACAATAGATGAATTTAGACTGAAGTATAATGAACTTGCCGTAGATGTTGGTGAGGTTTCAGGATTAAGACCTGCATTAGGTGAAAATCTAGTCGATGCTGTTAACGCAGTTGAAGACAAAGCATTCTACTTTGGAAAATATAGATACACTGCAACTGCAGGACAACAAACATTCACAGGTGCAGATGCAAATGGGAACATTCTTAAATACAAAGGAAATAGAGTTCAAGTATTTAAAAACGGTGTCTTATTAGAAGAACAAAGTGATTGGCAAGTTGGTGGACTTGCAGGTGCTTTCTATTATAACATACAATTGATATCGGCGGCAAGTGCTAATGATTTAATACAAATCTATGCATACACAGGTTCTTTTGAAGGAACTGCAACATCAAGTGCAATACTTTCATTCTTTACAGAAACATTACAGAACACAATCTATAATACTAACTCAAATGGTATTATACTTCAAGGAGATAATTCATCTGTTACCACAACTCTACAAGGTGGATATAATCTACAACTTGCAGGTAGAACTTATGCAGAAGACGACATAACACTTGCAACAGGTAAAGTATTAACTGCACCAACAGTCACAGACGGAACTGCATCATTATCAAGTGGTTCATTAACAAGTGCAGTAAATGGAACATTCTCAGGAACAGTTTCAGCAGAACATTTATCGTCATCAGATGACTTAGTAGTTTCAGATGATGCAACAATCGGTGGTGACTTAGGAGTCACTGGAACTGCAACAGTAGGTACTTTGTCATCAGGTGGCATTACAGGAACGACTGCAAGTTTTACAGGAAATGTAGACTTAGGAAGTGATGCAAGTGATACAGTATCAATCAATGGTGTTGTAGACACAAATATAATGCCTAATTCAGATAATACTAGAACATTAGGTTCTTCATCAAAAAGATATCAGAGTTTACATGCAACAACTATTACTGCAACAACATTAAATGGTGCAGTGACAGGCAATGTGACTGGTGATTTAATCGGAAATGTGACTGGTAATGTCACAGGAACAGTTTCAAGTATAACTAATCACGGTGTTTCATCACTATCAGATGTTAATTATTCAACTACTCCAACTGCTGGACAAGTTTTAGCATGGGATGCTGGTAATAATTATTGGGAACCTGTTAATCCTACAAATACAACAGACTCAGTATCAGAGGGTTCGAATAGTTTCTATTTTACAGATGATAGAGTTAATGCAATCATTAATGCCGAAGCCGGTTTAGCCAAATCATATAATACTAACACAGGAAATCCTTTGGACGGTGATATAAATATCAGTGTTAATACAGCAGAAGGTGTTAGAATAGATGGTGATAATGTAGTGATGGATAAAACGATAACAGGAACAGTTCCATCTGGAGTTGGTTCGACAGCATCAGGTCACTTATGGTTTGTGATATAGAATCATGTCAGACAAGATTTATGTAAATACTGGTACAACCATTCAACAGTCTTTCAATGATAGACAACCTTCGAATGCACAACAACCATACATTGCGAATGCACAACAACCGTACATAGCAAATAGTCAAACACCATTTACATATAGTAATAGAAATCCTGCCCTATACAGGAATCCTACAAGTAATCAGACACCTTACATTGCGAATGCTCAACAGGCATATCCATATATTGCGAATGCAAGACAACCTTATATAGCAAACGCACAACAACCTTATCCGTATATTGCAAATGGACAAAATCCATATCAGGCATCAGCACAACAACCATACCCATTTACATATACTGCTAACGCACAGACACCTTATATAGCAAATAGTCAAACACCGTTTACATATCAAAACAGACAACCAAGTAGTTCTCAAACTCCTTATATTGCAAATAGTCAAACACCATTTACATATCAGGCAAGAGCAACACCTGATGCACAACAACCTAGTAATGGTCAGAATCCGTTTACATATGATAATAGACAACCTGCGATATATCAACATCCATTTACATATAATCATAGTACGGCAGTATCAAGTCGGACTCCTGTGACTTACGATGTTTGGGGTGGGGGAAGTTCATCAACCGCAAATATTGAAACAACAACAGATTTAAGTCCTACAAATGCTCCTTTTTCAAATGTTAACAATTCAACTGTAGGTATGTCATCAAACGAATGGTGGGGTTCTAATTCTCCACATATGACAACGAGCCCAAACTCTGCATTCTCACCGAGTAATCCTCTTTACCCAGCTAATCCATTGGCCAGTGGATTCGGTGCCGCTTATTCGTGGGAGACTACTCAAATTCAGAATTTTAATTATTCATATGGTCAATGTTTTGCTCAGTTTATTATTGGTTATAGTTCAACACAAGGTAAAGTATATTATCAATATGCAGGTGGAAATTCCACAGCATATGCAGATTATTATGGTTTCAGTCCTTATTTTATATATTTGCCTTTAACAGAACTTAATAATAATAATGTAATTGATAGTTCATGGAATATTGATGTTAAGTATACTGTTCAGAGTCAAACTGCTAGTGGAGGTACTTCTGGAACAAAAACACCGGCAACAGGAGCGGCTGGTTATATTGCCGGCACTTATTATAATATTTGGAATGGTTCATCATCGAGTTCTAAACAATTTATGTGGATGGCAGAATCAGCGTCAAATTACAACCAACAAACTGGAATGACTTCAGCCAGTGGTATTATATTTACTCTTAAAGCTAGTAAGACTGGTCAAACAACTTACTATACTCATTTTATTTGTAGCAACAGTGGTGCTATTCAAGGTCATATAAGTCAGATATATCTAAGGTCTACTTATGGTACACACGCAGGGATTAGATAATGCCAACAGGACAACAGCCAGTTATAGTTCAACAACCTTATATTGCTAATGCAAGACAACCTAGTAATGCTCAAACTCCGTATCAGGCAAGTGCAAGGCAACCTTTTACATACAGGCATCCATTTACATATCAACAACCTTATATTGCGAATGCACGACAACCTGCAGAATATAATAATAGACAACCTGCGATATATCAACACCCATATATTGCGGATGCAAGACAACCTGGAACATATAATAATAGACAACCTAGTACATACATTGCAAATGCCACAGGTCGAACACCTTTCACATATGAAAATAGACAACCATTCACATATGCAAGACAAGGTCAAACTCCTTTCACTTATCAGGCAAGAACACCTTTCACCTATGATAGACAAGGTCAAACACCATTTACATATAATAATAGACAACCTGGTACATATAGAAATCCTACAAGTTATCAACAACCTTATATTGCGAATGCACGACAACCTGGAACATATCAGAATAGACAACCATTTACTTATCAGAACAGAAGTCCATTCACATATCAACATCCTTTTCCAAGTACAAGAACAATAGGTCCTTTGGCAAAAGTTAAACAAGTATATGTCAATGATAATGGCACTCTAAGAAAAGCATCAGAAGTATATGTAAATAATTCTGGAACTGCAGAAAAGATACATCAATCTCAACCCACAGCACAATTATCAGAACCTAATTCCTAGAGTTCTTTTTTCGTATAAATAGTTATATGGCTATTATCGCAAATTTATATATTGACCAAGGAACCGACTTCACAATTACAGTAGATGTGACTGATGCAGCGGGAGATATCCTTGATTTGACTTCATATTCTGCACTTGCACAGGTAAGAAAAACATACAGTTCTTCTAGTACCTCAGTTGCATTCAATTGTACTATATCAGCATCGAATGGACAAGTCACATTAAGTTTAACTGATACTCAAACCACTTCTTTAGAAGCAGGTCGATATGTTTATGATTTAAATATTACAAGTCCTGGTGGAGTCACCACGAGAGTCGTTGAAGGACAAGCAGTAGTGACACCAGGAGTAAGTCGGAGTTAATTATGTCGAATATTAAAGGAACAATTTCAAGAGTTGCAGGTATCTCAGGAAGAGTCGGAGGTACAGGAAACATTCGTGCCAAACAAGTTCAAGTTGGTTCAGGTGGAAGTGCAGACTTATCTGCAAAGTCAATCAATGAACTTGCAGATGTGAATGCAACAGAAACGGATGATGGACTTCTTTCATACGATGCATCTACAGATAAATGGACAACAACCACTGCAATAGACGGCGGAACATTTTAATTGTATAAATACTTATACAAACAAATCAAGGATACCAATCAGTGAAGGTATCGACCCTCATAGTGAGAGGATAGAATTTTTATATATTATGTAATCACGACCTCGACAGTGACAGGTCAAACAATAACAATTTAATTTTTATAGGAAAATAAAAATGGCAACAGTAATTCAGATTAAAAGAAGTACAGGCGTCTCAGCTCCAGCAATCTCAGATTTGTCGGAAGGTGAATTAGCGTATGTACAGGATAGGTCTAATTCAGGTGCTGGTGCGAAACTATACATTGAGTCAGTAGATTCAGATAACTCTACACCCCTAATCCAAGCGATTGGTGGTAAGTATTATACTGATATTCTTTCTGGTTCTTCTGCTACACCATCCAACTTTAAAGTTGGTAATGGTTCAACAGCAGGTGCTAGTGTTTCACTAATGGAAGACAGTGATAATGGAACGAACTTCGTTGCATTAAAAGCTGCTGATACATTAGCCGCATCAACAACCTTTACTTTACCTACAGCAGACGGTTCTGCTAACCAAGTAATTGCAACAGACGGAAGTGGAGCACTTTCATTTGTATCAACAACTTCAACTTTAGCTGGTGCTTCAGACTCAGATATTTCTTCACCAAGTTCAGCACAAATTCTTGTGCATGACGGTTCAGATTCATTTGACAATGTTAGCGTATCAGGAGATGCAACATTAGCTGCAAACGGTGCTTTAACAATTGCTAACTCAGCAGTTGAAACAGCAATGATAGCTGATGATGCAGTGACTTTAGATAAATTAGCAGACGCTTTATGGGTAACACAAGCAGAAGGTATCGGTTCAAACGATAACGACACTACTATACCTACTTCAGCTGCTGTTAAAGACTATGTAGATAGTTTAGATAGAGATGACGACTTAAACATTGCAGGTTCTTCAGGAACAGGTACAGTTGATTTAGACACTCAATCATTAACAGTCACAGGTACAGCAAACGAAGTTGAGACTTCAGCAAGTGGACAAACTATAACAGTTGGTCTTCCTAACGATGTCACAATTGCAAATAACTTAACAGTTTCAGGAAACTTAATATCAGACGATATTACAACTGCAACTTTAACAACATCTGGTAACTTAACAGTCACAGGTAACTTGACAGTTAATGGTACTACAACTACAGTAAACTCGACAACAGTAAATATCGCTGACCCTGTATTTGAACTTGGTTCAGATAGTTCAGACGATAACCTAGACAGAGGTATCAAATTTAAGTACAACTCCGGTGGTGCTAAAATTGGTTTCTTTGGTATGGATGATACAGACGGTTCTTTTGTTGCTCTTTCAAGTGCAACAGATAGTTCATCAGTATTCTCTGGAACTGCTATGGCAGGTAAATTCGGAAACTTAACAGTTGCTAACGCATCTCTAAGTGGAAGTATTGACTCTTATGCAGGTTCAGCTCCGACAGATGGTCAGTTATTAATTGGAGATACTTCATCAGGAGTATTTGACGCTGCTACTTTAACTGCAGGAGAAGGACTTGACATCAGTAATGGTGCAGGTGCTATCACTCTTTCAGCAGAAGATGCAACTGATTCCAACAAAGGTATCGCAAGTTTCTCAGGTTCTTACTTCACTGTAAGTTCAGGAGATGTAGCTATCAATGACGCAACTACTACTGCAAAAGGTATTGCAAGTTTCCATGCGGATAACTTCACAGTATCAAGTGGTGCGGTTACAGTCACAGCTATAGATGGCGGAACATTTTAATAACGCTTAATTCTAACGGAGAATACAGATGGCAACAGTAATTCAATTTAAAAGAAGTTCTACTCAGAACAGTGTGCCTGCAACTAGTGATTTAACACTAGGTGAATTAGCAGTCAACACTTATCACGGTAGATTCTATACTGAAAAGAACGATGGTTCTGCTTCAGTTGTAGAAGTTGGGTCAAATCCAGCAACTCTTACTGTTAACGACGCATTCTCATTCCCGACTAATGATGGTTCTTCGAACCAGGTCTTAAAGACTAACGGTTCAGGAGCTTTAGATTGGGCAGACCAACCTAGTAGTGGTATTGTTATATTCACATATACATTATCAAGCACTACAACATCAATCACTGGAAACGATGATAGTTCAAACTCTCTCGTTTATCAAGCTGGTTCAGAACAGGTATTCATAAACGGTGTTAAATTAGTTGGAGGTGGTGCAGATTATACTACAACCTCTTCGACTGTTATAACACTTGCTGAGAATGGCTTATCTGGTGATGTTGTTCAAGTTGTTGCAATCACAGCGGCAAGTAACCTTGTAGAAGGTTTCTTTACTGCTACTGCATTGACAGCAACTACTGCTAATCAGGTCTTATCATCTAACGCAGTCGCGAATAAAGCGGTTAAATATGTAATTAATGCTACTCACGCATCAGCAGGAACTCACGCAGCTGAGGTTCTATTGATAAATGATGGTACTAGTGCATATTTTGTACAATACGGTGATGTCTTTTCATCATCTTCACTTTTCACTTTGAGTTCAGATGTTAACTCAGGTAATATGAGACTTCTCATTACACCTGCAAACACTAACACAACAGTGGATACTTTCCAAATTAGACATAGTTAAGGAGTAGAAAATGGCTAAAACAAATGCATTTAAAATCGCAGAGTTAATAAGAGTCTTCTCTTATGATTCATCTGCTGATGTTATCACTACTTCTAAAGAACTAGATACTAAACATAGGACTTCAAGTTCTTTGACAACAACTGCAACTACAGAGGTAAATTTAGATACCTTTGCTCATGCTTCTTATAGAGCAGCGAGATACATTGTAGCAATGTCAAGTGGTTCGGATTTCCATTCCACAGAGATAGTATTGGTACATGACGGAAGTAATGTGACGATGACACAGTATGGTACACTTAAATCTGCCAATTTGGCATCATTTGATTCAGATATTTCTGGAACAGATGCAAGATTAAGGATAACTCCAGCGTCAAGCAGTTCTACAGTAATTAATATTCATAGAGTATTAGTTTCAGCGTAAGACTTCTTTATATTATACGGAAAGGGGAACTTCGGTTCCCCTTTTTTTATTCCCACTTCTCAAATGTTATAAATAGTATAACACAAGAGATTCTTTTATGGCAACAAAATCTAAATTTTATGCAGACCTAGGATTAGAATCAGCAAGTAATTTGCAAGTTGATGGTAATGCAACCATTACAGGTAATTTAACAGTTAACGGTACAACGGTAACAGTTAATTCTTCCCAAACTTCAGTAGCTGATTCAATGTTAGAACTTGCAAACGGTAATACAAGTTCAGATACACTAGACATTGGGTTCTATGGTAATTATGATGACGGATTATCAGATAGTGGTGCTACAGAATTTACAGGTCTATTCAGAGATGCAACAGATTCCACATGGAAATTATTTGATGGTCTTGAAGTAGAACCTGGTTCGACTGTTAATATAACAGGAACAGGATATGCACTTGCAGATATACTCGTAGGAGATTTAACTGCAACAACTATCACTGCAACTAATAGTATCACAGGTGCTTCGATTGTTTTCCCAACATCAGATGGTACAAGTGGTCAGGCAATAGTCACAAATGGTTCAGGAACCTTATCCTTTGCAACAGTATCAGGTGGTTTAGATGGTGGAACTATAACAACCACATCAACAACTGCAACTACAATGGATAGTTTTGCAATAGGAACATATAGAAGTGCGAAATATCAAGTCTCTATATCAGATTCTACTAGTGGAGACTATCAACATACAGAAGTCTCAGTAGTTCATGACGGAACTAGTGCATACTTTACCCAATACGGAACAATAACAACGGATACAAGTGAATTAGCTACATTTGGAGTAGACATAAACATAAATACTCTCAGAATCAGAGTCACATCTGCTTCAACAAATTCAACTGTATATAAATTTAAAAAAATACTTGTAGATATCTAAAAAAAGTATGTGCCGAGAGGACTCACTTCTTATAAATATCTGTATAATAACACATTCTTAGACTAGGACACGAATATGGCAACACAAAACACATTTGTAGTAGAGTATGGGATTACCGTCGGTACCACTGAAATTATTTCATCATCTGGAAAACTTGTCGCATCAGCGATTTCAGAATTAGATACGGATAATCTTTCAGAAGGTTCAACGAATCAATACTTTACTAATGCAAGAGCTAGAACAGCTATTTCACTTGCATCAGGCGAAACAAATCTAAGTTATAACTCATCGAATGGCGAACTCAGTTTACCAGGTGTTAACGGAGGGTCATTCTAATGGCAGGCGAAAAGAACTTTAATATTAAGAATGGTCTATCTGTAGGCGGAGTAGAGGTTATAACTAGTGCTGGTGCTTTAACAGGTACAGCAATTGTAGAATCAATTGACGATAGAGTTAATTCTCTATTAACAGCAGGAACAGGAATCACATTAACATATGATGATGCCAATGGAACATTAACAGTATCAGGACAACAAGGTGATATCACAGGTATCATTGCAGGTGCTGGTCTTACTGGTGATGCATCATCCGGTGATGCAACATTAGCAGTCGGTGCTGGAACAGGTATGACTGTAAATGCAAATGACATTGCAATCGACCTTAAAGACGAAGATGATATGTCCTCAGGCAGTGCAACTCACGCTGCATCACAGCAGTCTATTAAAGCATATGTTGATTCACAAGTAGCAAGTAAAGACGCATTATCAGAACTTTCAGGTAATACAGACGATGTCAATGAAGGTTCATCTAACCTTTACTTTACAGATGCAAGAGCAGAAGCAGTTTCAATCAACAATGTTGTAGAAGATACATCTCCACAACTTGGTGCTAACTTAGACGGTCAATCATTTGATATTACTACAACAGGTAAGGTTTTATACTCGAATGTATACTCTACAGAAGGTGACCTACCTAGTGCAAGTACATACCATGGTATGTTTGCTCATGTTCACGGAACTGGAGCAGGTTACTTTGCTCATTCTGGTGCATGGAAAAAATTACTAGATGAATCAAGTTCAACAACTGCAAACCTAACAGAAAATACAAACCTCTACTTTACAAACGAAAGAGTTGACGACAGAGTTAATGCATTATTAGTTGCAGGAACAAACATATCAACAACTTATGATGACGCAGCGGGAACTTTAACAATTGCATCTTCAGGTAAAACAGAAGAAGAAATAGAAGATATCGTAAATGGTTTAGTAGTTGGTGGAACAAACATCACTTCTACATATGACGATGCAGCGGGTACATTAACACTTTCTAACGATTATGGTGACTCACAAGTTCAATCATTCCTAGGTGGTGGTAATTTATCAGGTCATATCATACCGAATGCCGATGTCACATACGACTTAGGTTCTACTTCGAAACAATGGAGAGATATCTATGTTGGACCTGGGTCTTTATATGTTAACGGACAACAAGTAGTATCTGATAATTCAGGTACAATTACTGTTTCTGCTGATGCAAACCAAAATGTATCAGTTCAAACAAGTGGTTCAGGTGATGTAGAACTTAATCCTACTGGAACTGGTGCAATTCAATTAAAAGGTGGGGTACAAATTACTGCAGGTAAGAATGTATCATCATCAGACGGAAATGCAATATCATTCTCAAACGCAATTGATGTAGATTCAATCGAATCCAGAAGTACAGATACTAACCTAACATTGAGTGCAAACGGAACAGGTGTTGTTGCAGTTAGTGATTCACTAACCGTTTCAGGTAACTTAACAGTATCAGGAACAACTACAACAGTTAATTCAGAAACAATCAATCTTGCAGATAACATTATTGCATTGAACTCAGACTTCACTTCAGGTTCACCAACACAAGATTCAGGAATAAGTGTCACTAGAGGTGGTTCTGCAGCTAAGACTCTTGTTTGGGATGAAACAAACGACAAATGGACAGTAGGTTCAGAAACTTTTGTTGCATCAACATTCGAAGGTAATCTAACTGGTAATGTCACTGGAACAGTTTCAGGAAATGCTGGTTCAGCAACAGTCTTAGAGACAGCAAGAACAATATCACTTGGTGGAGACCTATCGGGTTCTGCAAGTTTTAATGGAAGTGCAAACATTTCAATAACAGCAACAGTTGCTGATGATTCACATAATCATACAATTGCAAATGTTGACGGATTACAAACTGCATTGAATACTAAATATGAGAGTGGTTCAAATGTATCATTAGGTACAGTAGCATCAGGTGCAATAACAATAACGAATGCCACAAATAGTGGCGGTACAGCAAGAAATATATATCAGTCAACTTCAACTCCTTCTGGTTCAGATGGTGCAGTTGGTGACTTATGGATTTACTACTCTTAATCGAGTAAGGTGAAATAAATGGTAACAGGTAATCAAAAGGTTAAAACCCCAGCTGGATGGAATTCAACCAGAGGGGCATGGGTTAAGACAGGTTCAACAACTTGGAAAGATGTTGACCAGATTTATGTAAAAACTCCATCAGGTTGGAATAATGCATCAGGTCAGGCAATAGTTCAAGCACCCTATCCGTATATTGCAAATGGTCAACAACCATACATTGCGAATGCACAACAACCTTACCCATACATTGCAAACAGTCAGACCCCATATATTGCGAATGCACAACAACCGTATCCGTATATTGCTAATGGTGGTCAACCCTATATTGCGAATGCACAACAACCTTATCCTTATATAGCGAACAGTCAGACTCCGTATATTGCGAATAGTCAAACACCGTTTACATATCAGAATAGACAACCATTCACATATAGAAATCCGTCTAGTAGTCAAACACCATTTACATATAGTAATAGGTCTCCGTTTACATACAGAAATCCTGTAAGTGGTCAGCAACCATTTACATATAGTAATAGGTCTCCGTTTACATACAGAAATCCTGTAAGTGGTCAGAATCCATTTACATATCAAAACAGGGCTCCATTTGTATACAGAAATCCTGTAGGTTATCAGGTGCCTTATATTGCAAATGCTAGAAGTCCATTTACATATAGGAATCCGTTTACATATCGTGTTCCTTATATTGCTAATGCTAGACAACCATTTACATACAGAAATCCATTTACATATCGTGTGCCTTATATTGCTAATGCAAGACAACCGTATATTGCGAATGCAAGACAACCGTACATTGCGAATGGACAACAACCATTCTCAGGTAATGCTCAGAATCCGTTTACATATCCATTCGTATATCTGGCTCCATATCCATATTATCAACCGTTTGGTGGCGGCGGTGACGGTGGCGGCTTCAATAGCTTCGCTCCACTCTTCGAGGCGAGATAATGTATATATTAAGAGGAGTTAAATAACATGGCAATTGGATTCTATTATCACGCAGCAATCGGAAATGCAAGGCAACCTTTTATAGCAAGTGGTCGAAACCCATTTACTTATAATGCAAGAACACCTTTCACTTATAATGCAAGAACACCTTTCACTTATAATGCAAGATATCCTGCAAATGCACAGTCACCTAGTAATGCTAGGTCACCATTTACCTATAATGCTAGGTATCCTGCGAATGCTCAGTCACCTAGTAATGCTCAGCAACCGTTTACTTACAATGCTAGGTATCCTGCTGGATACAGAAACCCTGTAAATGGCCAACAACCTTACATTGCCAATGCGAGACAACCATTTACTTACAGAAGTCCTGTAAATGGTCAACAACCATATATTGCAAATGCTAGAAATCCATTTACTTACAGAAATCCTGTAAATGGTCAACAACCTTATATTGCGAATGCAAGACAACCTGCTATCTATCAGAATCCTGTAAATGGTCAGCAACCTTACATTGCGA
>Ga0102855_1000097_pt1 | contig 31451 bp, 19 predicted proteins | sample Colrivmet1370B02_FD_78450 | JGI IMG/M metagenome (GOLD analysis project Ga0102855, IMG submission 78450) | Estuarine microbial communities from the Columbia River estuary - metaG 1370B-02 | ecosystem: Environmental > Aquatic > Marine > Intertidal zone > Estuary | place: USA: Columbia River...
AAAGCTGCTACTTTTAGATGGTAAGACCTACACCATGAAAAAAGATGGGAAACAAAAAATAGGCGTATTGGCTCAAGATATTCAAAACGTATTTCCAGAACTTGTTAGTCAAGATGATGATAAAATGTTAACGGTAAACTATCAGGGACTGATTCCTATTCTTATTAATGCTTTGAAAGAGCAAGATGCTAAAATCTCAAGATTAGAGCAATTAACAAAACTATTAATAACGGATGAATAAACAATTCAATACGCTGTTTTTTTGCAATCGAAAAACATAATAATAATAATAATAATAATAAATTAAAAAAAAAAACGATGAAAACCCCCCTAACAATTTCAGCGATAACTATCGTATTTAGTATCAATGCACAAGTAAAAAAATTAAACGATCTCTCCGATGTCCTTGTTGAAGATAGTTCTCTTTATGTGGGACATACTCCTACATATACTAATGATGCAATCTCTAATGTTGCGATAGGACAGGGAACATTAAGTTTGAATACTAAAGGAGATTTTAACACTGCCATAGGTCAGGACGCTTTATTTTCAAACATTGAAGGATATTCTAATACCGCATCTGGGTATCGGGCTTTATTTTCAAACATTGAAGGATATTTTAATACCGCATCTGGAGACTCTTCTTTACTCAAAAATACTACAGGAGTTTATAATACCGCAACTGGTAGTATGGCTTTAATGTTTAACACTTCAGGAGCATATAATACCGCAACTGGTTGTCAGGCTTTATATAATAACTTGACTGGATTTAATAATACCGCATCTGGGTATATGGCTTTAATGTTTAACACTACAGGAGCGTTTAATACCGCATCTGGAAATCTGGCTTTATATAGTAATACTACAGGAAGTATGAATACCGCAACTGGGTATATGGCTTTAATCTCGAATATTTTAGGAAACTACAATACCGCAACTGGGAATATGGCTTTATTTAATAATACAGGAAATATGAATACCGCATCTGGAAATCAGGCTTTATATAATAATACTACAGGAAATTATAATACTGCATTTGGTTACAAAGCAATGGCAAGCGCCGTCGATGCTACTAATCAAACAGTTATCGGGTATGAAGCTACTGGGCAAGCAGATAACTCGGTAGTTCTTGGTAATGAAAATGTAACCGCAGTTTACATGGGAGAAGATTCTGGAGCTAAAATTTATGCAGGAGAGGGTAGTTTTACTGGAAATATAACAATAGGTGGTGATGTTGTGGTTTCATCAGATGCAAGACTTAAAGCAAATATTATGTCTTTGGGCTCTACTCTTGCCAAACTACTGCTAATTGATGGAAAGACCTATACAACTAGAAGGGACGGCAAACAAAAAATAGGCGTATTGGCTCAAGATATTCAAAACGTATTTCCAGAACTTGTTAGTCAAGATGATGATAAAATGTTAGCGGTAAACTATCAAGGACTGATTCCTATTCTTATTAACGCTTTGAAGGAGCAAGATGCTAAAATTTCAAGATTAGAGCAATTAACAAAAGAATTAATTACGAATGAATAACCCTTTCAAATCATTTATTTAGGAACTCCAGCTTTATAGATCTCCGCCTCAGAATTCGTTTGAATTTTATATGCTGTGTTGGGTTTGATAACAATAGATTGTCCTTTTTCTAAAAAAAAAGCATTTTTATTTTCTATCACAGTTGCTGAACCCTTCATAGCTATTAAAATTTCTATAGAATTAGACACAGAACGATGAGATGTAGAAGAATTCAACTCAATTTTACTCATTTCAAAATCTTTAGTAGTGGTTTTATACACAACCTCACCATTACTTTTATTTTGATTTCCATGTAAAATAGCAGGAATGGTCTCTTCAAATTTGGTGTTTCTTATAAGCTCTTCAACATCAATATGTTTACTCGTTAAGCCACCTCTGAGGACGTTGTCAGAATTTGCCATTAACTCCATATTTTTTCCTTCTAAATAGGCATGAGGCAAACCTGCATCTTGAAAAATAGCCTCTCCTTTTGATAATTTTAGGATATTAAAAAAAAAGATAGAGAATATTCCTTTATCTAAGTTTTGAACGTCTTTGTCTGCTAAAGATTTAGCTGCCCAATATGCTGGAGCAGATTTTTCTAATTCGTTCGCTGTAAATTTTGGATAAATTCTATCCATTAAGGGCCTAAGTATATTATTTACCTCCTCTTGCGAAAACTCCATCACTTTCTTATATAAACCTAAATAGCCTTCTGATAAAAACGTTTTTAATAAAAAATACAACTCTTTTGTTTCTTGTAAGTTTTTGATCAGTTTCGATCTCTCTAAAAAGCCATGTAACAACCAAAAATCACTTAGGGCAACCATAATTTCTGGTTTGTGGTTTTGATCTTTATAATTTCTATGATTTGCGGTTAATGGAATCCCTTTAATATTTTCAAGTTCATATCCTTTTTTGGCAGCTTCTTTGGTTGGATGCACTTGTATAGAAAGCATTTTATGCACGTCAAGTACCTTAAAGAGGTAGGGTAATGTTCCAAAATGTGGCTCCGAATCCTTACTTAAATATTCATTTAAAAAGACATCTAAGGGAATCTTTTTTTGTTGAACCTTAACCAATGAAGGCGCTTTTAAATGAGCTCCTAACCAATATTCTGCATAGGTTATATTTGTAGGGTTCTTTTCAGAAATTAAATTTGGAATAAAACTTTTTCCACCCCAATCATAATGTTGAATGACTCCTTCTATTCGAAAAATATTCTTATCTAAACTTTCCATGATTGCAAGCTTTCTTTAATTAAAAATAAAGATATTCCTTTTTAATGAAAAAATCACAAACGAATGAAAACTTTACGGCATAAAAAAACGCTCAAAATAAATTTTGAGCGTTAGAAATAATAATATTTTATGAACAAAAAACGCTATAAATATAAATTCAAAAAGTCTAATATATTAACTATTTTGAGTTTTTTTAAAACTTTAAATTTTCATCTTTATCCCATAATCCCCAGTAGGCACCAACATCTCCTTCTGCTCCAACTTTCCAGGATTCATCAAAGGATGAAAAATAGAATACATCAATATTGTCATTCGCAGACCATACTTGCGTATTGATAAAATACTTCATTGCATTTGCTTCGGATGCATTTGCACCACCTTCAGTTCCACCTTGGTTTGGCCAGCCAGTCTCAGTAACAATTACTTTTTTACCTTGACTAACGCTTAATGCTTGATTGTACATTTTTTTCATGTGATGAATAGAATAGTCTATCGGGCATCCTTCCCAGAAAGGATAACAATTGGATAAAATCACATCACAAGCTTCCACTAATTCTGGATATTTTGAGAACTTATAATAAGCGTCTACATAGCCAACTTGAACTTGCGGCAAAGCATTTTTAACTCTATTTAGATACCCGATTAATTGTTCGATTGATAATTCATCTCTATACAATACTTCATTACCAACTGCAGCAATATCGACAAGGCCTTGATTTCCTAGTTCAATTAAGGCTTCTATCTCTTTTTCATTTTTTTCTAAATCAGTCCCTAACCAAGCACCAACCATTGTTTTTATTCCATGTTTTTTGGCGAGTTTTGGGATATGCTCATTTCCCTCTATACATGAAAACGAACGAATCCATTTTGTGTAAGGTTTTAAAATTTTAATTCTCTTCTCTACTTGTTCTTCAGTAATAGTATCACCTGGCTCTTGCCCATCTTCATACATACTAAAACAAATTCCATGTATACCTTTGTTCAAAGTATCTCTCCACATGTTTTTTAATTGATCAATTGAATACTCACTTAAATTTGAACCAGAAGTGTTGAATTCGGTCGTAACCTTTAAATTTTGATGGTGTTCTTTTCTAAAAGACATAATTCTATTTTGTAAACTAATTATTTAAAATATATTGTATTTCTAAATTTTTTGCAAAAGTACAAATAATCTTCATAAAAATTATTTTTGTTCCACTTAGTTTTTAATTTCTTTTCGTTCAGCTAATTGCGATCTTATTTCCAATGCGCGTTCTTCAGTAATATTATAATTACGCATAATAAGCATTGCTAAAATTGTTCCTATCATTGGAAAAAAACAAAAGAAAGCATGCAGTGAGTCAACTGCAGCATGCTGATCTGTTGTTGCAAGGTCTGGGTTAAAACCAACAATAGTAATAATTACTCCACTGAGGGCTCCAGCAATTCCATAACCTACTTTTACCATCCACCAATAGATCGCTCCAAAAATACCTTCTCTTCGCTTTCCTGTATTAAGTTCATCAACATCAATAACATCTGCGGTCATAGACATCATAATGGTAAATAAGCTTCCAATCCCAAAAGAAAAGAAAGGCAATGCAATAATATACATCCAAGGTTTGCCGGGAATAAACAGAAAATAAAGCATAATATATCCTACTAAAGAAATTGATTGAGATACCATAAATGCTTTTTTCTTCCCTAGCTTTTTTGACATCCAAGCTACTGCAGGAATAACAATAAAAGTAGTTCCTATTGCTCCTAAACATCCAAACATCGAAACCCATATTCCGCTAGCTCCAGCATCTCCATTAAATAATTTATATACAATTACAAAAAAAGTAAGTGCAGCTACTGTATTGAAAGCATTAAAAATTAAAAAAGTTGCCCCACATAATTTTCTGAATTCTTTAATCTTAAAGGCGGCTACAAAACTTTCGTATATTTTAACTAAACTATTTCCAATATTAGCTGAGTTCAGTGGCTCATAGTCTTCTTCAAGGGTTGCGTTACTTTTTATAAAAATTGCGGGTACCATTGCACAAATAGCACAAGGTATCGCAACCCAAATTGCTAATTCTCTCACGGCAATGTCTGCAGAAGGAAACCAATTTTCATCATACATAATAATCCAAAACAAAGGCGCAATTACCCATGCCCATTGACCAATAAATTGTGCTATTGCCATAATATTAGTACGCTCATGAAAATCATCACTCATTTCGTACCCCATGGCAACATAAGGAACGCTAAAAATAGTTAAGCCTAAATAAAATACTAAAGACCATAAAAAGAAATACCAAAAGTTATATTGAACTCCATCAACTTTATAAAGCTGCCACATAAAAATATAGGCAATACCCATAAGAATTCCTCCTATTAGAACATATTGTCGACGTCTTCCCCATTTGGATTTTGTATTGTCTGAAATGAATCCCATAATTGGATCGGTTATAGCATCAAAAATTCTAGGGAAAAGAAATACTAAAGACCACATCCAGCCAGAAAACTCAAGATCTTCAACTAAAACTACCATAAAAATTCCTAAGATAGCTGGAAACATTTGATTGGCTAACATTCCAAAACCAAAAGCTATTTTTTGTCCCATAGGGACTTTACTTGTTCTTGACATAATTATTAAATAGTATTAATTAATATTGTTTGTATCGCTTGCGCGCTTATTGTAATGGTTGATTCATTTTCTCCCAGTGATAATTTAAAACTTTTCTGAGTTGTTCCTTCATTGAAAACCACTACAGCTATTGAACCATCTGTATTCTCTGCGGCTGTCACTTTTAGTTCTATATCAGAATTTTCCAGACCAATAACGGTGGCATCTGGTCTTATATATTTACTAAAATGAGCCATGGTATAATACAATGGTGTAAAGTATACTTCGTCTTTTTTAGGATCTACAATTACAGGAGCGATACACCAGTTTTTAAACCAGTTTGGACCTCCTTGTGTATCTAAAACCATATTCCAATCTACCCATCCATCTACCCAATTATTTAGACAACCGATGATATCTCTTGCATATCTATTTACGGGTGCATATTTAGGATGAAGGTGTTTATCTTTTTCTTGAGCCCAATCAAAACCCCAATCTGTAGCTTCTTTTCTCCAATACCAAGCATCGTCTTTCCAAACTGGAATTTGAGAATCTATACAAGCTTCTGTTTGAATGAGATACTTCGATGGCGCCTTATTATGAGCATATAGTAATTCTTTAGCATAGACCTCATAAGTACTTGCATACCAATGTATTGCTGTACCATCAAAATAGTTAGAAGAGGCTTCAATTTGATACATCGAATCTACCCATTCTTTTAAATCTTCTCTGTTTTGATCAAAGCCTAAAATTTTCACTTGATGCATATCTTTTTCTAATCTCGGTCCCAAATGATTTTGAACAAAATTTGTCATTTCGTCAGGAGAAAAATGCATACTTTCCCAATTACTATTGTTTCCTAAGGGTTCATTTTCAACTGTAAAACCCCAAATATCGATCCCCTCTTTCTTATAAGCGTTTATATATTTTGAGAAAAATAAGGCCCAAGTATCATAATATTTTGGTAGCAGTTTTCCTCCGACCCACGCATTATTATCTTTCATCCAAGGAGCTGCAGTCCAAGGTGATGCAATTATTTTGAAACCATCTTTAGAGACTTTCAAAGCGTCTTTAATCATTGGAATAAGATCTTCTTGATCCTCTTTTATTGTAAAATGCTCAAGATGAATATCATCTTCTACTGGCGAATACGAATATTGACTCAAAGAAAAATCACAAGAATTCATGTGCGTTCTCGTAAGAGAATAATTCGCACCCTTTTCTGAAAAATAGGCCTGTATTACAGTATCTCTCTTATCTTTACTTAATCGATTTAGCAAAGAGGCTGATGCTTCAGTAAAAGATCCTCCAAAACCAGTGATTTTTTGAAATTTTTGATGTGGATCTAACCTAATAATGGAACTATTTTTTTCTGGAGTAAATCCAGAAACTTTTGTCAGTTTATTTCCACTAGCTGATGTTTCATATACATCTACCATCAATTTATTCCCTGTAGTATTACAACTTACGATCATCAATGAAAAAAAAATTAAAAATAAAGAGTTTCTATACATAAAGTTCTTGTTATCTATTATAGTCTGTATTAGGAACTAAAACATCCTCCATTAAAGATTCATACTCTCCATCATATGTTTTTGTAATTGGATGTCCATTTCGTGAAAGCCCGTTGAAAACTCCTCGGTCTACTAAATTCCAAATTGGAAATTTCGCGGCACCTTTTTTAGTAAATAATCCAAAATGATTTTCTGAGCCGTTGGAATTTTGAGCATCTTTCCATTGTTCATCAAAAGCCTCAAAATAAAAACAAGAAATCCCTTCTTGATTCGTCCATTCTCTTAATTTATTATAGTAAAGTCCTTGTTTATACTGGTCAGTGGCACGAGAACCATTTGCTCCATAAAAACCGTTAGATACGGTTGCCCAACCAGTTTCTCCAATATGAATTGTTTTACTACTATCGATACTTTTTACATATTCAGATACATCTTTGTATTGCTTTTTTGAAAATTCTAATGCACGTTCAATAGAGCGGTCTATTTTTTGCTTATCATTCAAATGAAGTTCATTATCTGGCACCTTCCAAAACCCGGGATTATAATGAGAATTGTGATATGCATAGGTATGCATAGACACATAATCTACCGACTTTATCAAGGCTTCTAAATCTTCAACTCGATAACTTAAATCTCCTCCTCCCCAAGAAGAAAAATCATCTGAACTTGTAATCCATACATCTTTAGATAATTCACCGTTCTTTTTTAAATTTTGAAGGTGATTGACATATTTAAGAATCACTTTGGGTTGCACGTAATAACTTGTTGCCCATCGAACCATTGCTTCGTTACCTACAGCAATTACTTTTACTATCGAAGGATATTTATTTGCTAAAAAAACCGCTCTTTTAATTTCTTCTTCATTTTGAGCACTTTCGATATCATGATTTGGCTCTTTTTCTGTCCAAGCATTTAAGCAATCCATCCACGCCCCCAACATCACATACATTTCAAAACTAGGGTCTTCTTTTTTAAGCTGGCTAATAGCCTCTAGTAAATTGGATGCATGAGGTAGTTCTGTTTGCACATTATACGTTCTTAGGATGCGAATTCCCATTGCATGTAAAATTTTTAAGTCTTCCTTTAATTGTATAATTGTAGGCTGCGTCGATCTTGATTTTTCTCGATAACCTCCATAAGAAATGGCTACATAATCTGGATTCTCTAAAATTTCAGCAGCTGTCATTTGCTCACTTGCTTGGTTCTTCATTTTTGATTTTTTATTATGATGAGTATTACATGACAAAACAACAGATGAGCCTATAATTAGTGCTATCATTTTTAAATTTAATTTCATGTATATACACTCTTAAATATTATTTTTTATATGTTAAACCATACCCAAAAGGATATAATGGTTTTGTAGTTGTATCCCAAAAATTTGGTCCGTATTTTTGATCAAAATCATGAATAGATGTTGGCCAAGAATGAGGTAGTTTGCCCGAAAAATTAAAATCTCCAAACAATACTTCTGCAATTCCGTGCCCTTCAGAGCCGGGGAGCCAAGCCGCAACAAAAGCGTTTGACTGTTTTATTTGATTCGTTACTACTAAAGGTCTTCCTGAAATTAAGACTACAATCGTTTTTACTCCTTGTTTAGAATAGGTATCTATATATTGTTGATGTTTCTTGGTTAAAGTTAATTGTCTTGTATTCGATTCATGACCAATATCTCCAAAAAACTCTGCATAAGGGGTTTCTCCAACAACTACAATGGCAAGATCTGCATCATAATGAGCAGCAGAAGCCTCTTTGTCATAGACAACTTTCCCTGAAGATTTCTTTTTTATTCCCTCTAAAATAGTGGTTGCTCCTTTATAACTTTTTAATGAACCCTGCCAATTCACAGTCCAACCACCTGATTGTAACCCCGAATTATTAGCGTGTTCACCTACAACTACAATTTTTGAGGTAAGTTTACTAATTGGTAAAAGATTGTCGTCATTTTTTAATAAAACTAAAGATTCTCTGACTGCCTGTCTTGCTTTATCTCTGTGCGCTTTAGTACCAATTTTTGAGACGAAAGTTGCATCTGGAAAAGGATTTTTAAACAGTCCCAAACGAAATTTCTGTCGAAGAATTCTTCTTACAGCATCATCAATTCTAATTTTTGATACAACATTGGTTTCTACAGCTTTTTTTAGTCCTTTTTGAAAGAAATTTAGATCACCATCAACTGCCATTACCATATCTATCCCAGCATTAATAATCGCATTATTACCAAACTTCGAATACCCCTTCCAATCAGAAACAACGATTCCATCAAAGTTCATTTTGTTTTTTAAAGTATCCAAAATATACGATCTATTCGCATGCATAGAAATCTCTTTCATTGAATTGAATGAAGCCATAACTGCGCCTACATTTTCAGAAACAGCAACTCGATATGGAGGTAATAAACGTTCATTTATTTCTTGATCAGAAAGAGAAGTTTCTCCTCCTTCTATACCATAATCAGTAGCACCATCTCCGACAAAATGCTTGGCAGTAGCCATAACAGTTTTCGAGTCTGAAAGTGTTCCTTGGTATCCTCTAATGGAAGCCTTAGTTAATAGAGATGTCAATGTTGTACTTTCAGAAAAAGCTTCATAAACTCTCCCCCATTTTTCATTAAAAGGAATCGCTATACATGGAGAAAACACCCAATTAAAACCTGTGGCTTGGGTTTCTATAGCTGTAATTGCTGCTATTTCTTTTACTAATAACGGATTAGCTGTTGCTCCTAATCCTATATTATGAGGAAAAATAGTCGCACCATTAAATGTATTTTGGCCATGAATTGCATCTACACCAATTAACAAAGGAATTCCTAATCGTGTAGAAAGTGCCTTCTTTTGTAATCTAATAAATTTTTGTTGCCAATCTCTTGCTGTTTCTCCAGGTATTTCCCCTTGTGTATGAATAATTGAACCTATAAACTTGGTGGCAACATCGTTTTCAGAAATATCAGAAAAGTGTCTTACTTGTGACATTTGTCCTATTTTTTCTTCTAAAGTCATCAACCCTAAAACAGAGTCAATTTTTTTCTCAATATTAATCTCTTTATTACTGAAAGTCTCTGAGGATTGATTACATCCACAAAAGACAAACAACAATAAGAAAAGAAATTTATATTTCTGAAAACGAATGGCCATTAATAATCCTTATTTTATAACTGAAACTTCTATTTTACTCACTTCTCCGGTTCTTTCAAAAATTAATTTTGAAGTATTTTCACCAAGAGTCAAATCATTTAATTCTTCAACACGATTATCTGTAAAAAATATTTTGATACTTTGTTCGTTCGTATTTTTATAAATAACTGGTATTTGACAATACGTAAAACAAAGTGACCCCTTCTCTACATCAATAGTGGTATGTTCTTTACTAATCGTTGTATAATGGAACTTTTTAGCTGTCTGCACAAATTCACTTGCTCTTAATAATCTTGGATTGAAATTAATTTTTCCGTCCTTAACAAAAACACCTAATTCTCCTATCCTACTTAATACATCTTCTTTTACTTGACCAGTCATACCAGGCTGTTGTGCTCCTTTCCCTCCTGGTGTATGAGAATAAGGATCTGTTGGAAATGCCCCATATAATTCAGGAGATTTATGCACTCCAATACCTGCTTGAATTTCATAATAATGATCCAATAACCTACCTATTAATGCTTCGTCTTCATTATTTTTTACAGCCGCTAAACAATTTTCTTGAACAGCTAATAATAATTTAGAAACCATATGCCAATAAATAGAACCAAGACCTTCATAACCAAAAAATGTTCCTGAACGTCCTGTAAATGCTTTATGATTAAAAACATCTTCAAAGATCTCCAATACCAATCCAGATTCTTTTTTAATTAAACCTGCATATTTTTTTGGTAAATTTTCAAATGCTTCTTGTAGACTGTTTGCATTGTTAAAATTTGCATTAAAATGATATGTTTCTGAAATATCTTTGTTAATGATTTGTGTATTTTGATCCTGGACCAATTGGGATAATAATTCAGATTTTTTAACAGCTGAGTCAGCAATCACATTTTTTTGATCAAAACGTGGTAACTCTTTGTTAGGGTATAAAATATAACTGTATTGATCTTCTCTAAACAACGCACTTTTTTTCATTCCATCTAAAACCTCTAAAGCTTCTTTTGAAGATAAATATCCAGCACTTAAAACAGCTACTTGCCCCTCAAGCATCTCAGGTAAATAAGTAACTGCTACTTCAGAATCATTTACCAAAGTCATTAAATTATACGAATGATATAAGTTATCTGCTCGTTTATTTGCTTTGATGGTGTGCTCTAAATATTCTTTCGTATTTGTAAAAAATTCTAATAATTCTGTTTTAGTAATAGTTTTTCTGTCGCTAGAAAAGGAATTTGCATAAATTTGCATTCTATATTTACTTCCAGCTTTACCCAAACCATCTAAAACTGTTTTTCTGTCTTTATCCGTTACCTTTCCTGAAAGAATATGCTTGTTTTGTTTAAAGGTATTCACTACCGAATTAAAAAACACTGCTAATTCTTTAGAAATAAGCACTTGTTCGGTTGTAGATTTTACCACTACTTTTTCAAAAAAGTTGATAAAACGATTCAGATAGTTTAACGTTACCATCGAGACTCCGTTACCAACTAAAGCATTGTTTGCGTCATTCCATTCTGGACGTTGCGTATTCAACCAAATTCCACCCTCTGGAATAAAGTTTGAAATTTTAGCCAGCACTGTAGCTAATAATTTTTCTACTAAATTTACTTTATAAATAAAGAAATTTTTATCTCTTAGCAACGCACCGTCTACTCCAAGTTCTTCTCTCTTTGTTGTGATGACTGCATCTAAATCGAAATCAAAATCGATGGTATCTTTAGGGTTTTTTAAAGTATCCTCATAACTTTTAATTTTATAAGGTACGTTTGCATACACAAAAATGTCTTCCGAAAAACGTTTATCTAATTGATTTGGATAGTGGTTCTCTATAAACTCTAAAAACTTTAATAAATAAATTATTTGATGATCTCCCCAATAACCAATATATGACCACGGATCATTTTCTTCAATAATTTCCCAATCAAATCCACCTTTTGTTACTCTGTAAGGATTGTAACCGTCAAAAGTTGTTGCATTCAAGAACTTATGAATCATACTTTCTATAAACTCAGGATATGAATGAGCTAGTGTTTCCCAGTTTTGAAAAATATCTCGCCAATTACCTTCATAATCTAAAATTTTTGAACCATCAACTTCACTTCTTGTATTGATTGAGAACTTATTCCAAGGCCTACTTGGATCACCGTGTCTTCTACTAAATTTTAACGGTAAATATTCGAAGCAAAGCCTTTTAAAGTTTTTATCTTCATCTTTTTCTGCTAGGTCTAGGATAAACTCTAAAGTGAATAGATCTGGCAACCCATTTAAAATAGCTTCTTTTTTCTTAAGTACTTTTTTATTTGCTTTTGCAATATATTTGGTGAAATCCTCCTTTTCTATGTTATAATCATCATCAAAAGTACCACCACGCATGATATTAAATAATGTATTTGCAAAGTGTCTTGTGTTTACTAAAGAATCATTTGTTACTTGCAGACCATCAGCAGCACCTGTTAATGCAATTAGTTTTTTTGTTCCCAGCTCAATATCTTCTTGAATGATTTCAAGTAAATTTTGATCATTATTAATAGCTTTAGAAATTTTTTGAATATCTCCTATTGTTTGGTTTACATTTGCTACAAAATACCATTGCTTGGTTTCGTTTGCTTTTAAAGTTAAATCTGCACTTATAAAATAAGCCCCTTTCTCAGCTTTCACATCTACTTCTTGAGTTAGATTTTTCCCTTTTCTGAAATTATCTAATTGTAATGAAGACATTAAATAAGTTGGATTTTCAACTCCTAAAGACCAAACGATATTCGCTTTTAATGCTTCACTAGGTTCCGCTTTATCTACAATAATAGAACTCAGAGCATAAACACCGATACCTGAATCTAACTGTAATTCACTTTTCTTATATGCGTCTACTAAATTACTTCTTGAATTTTGCAAATCTGTTTCAACATCTGAAGGAAGGATATTCTGTAATCCATCTAAAAGAGTTATCTGTATTTGATCTGAAGAATTGTTGATGAATGTTGATTTTTTAACAAACCCATAGTTGTCTGTAGAACTCCATTGATATCTGAAGGTCACCCCTAAATCTTCATTAATTTCTTCAAAAACAACCTTATTCCCAAAAGTATTTTTATACAAATTTTGTTTTATTTCGTACAAGCCAACTTGTCTATGAGAGAAGGGTTCCCATAAATAAATATTTCCATTTTTTAAGACCTGAAATATCGCTTTACTTCCAGTAATATCTGCTGATTCTGTAATTTTATCATCAGTGTAATAAGGGAAAAGTGAATACTCACTATTCTTTCTACCAGCAGTAAGGCCACCATTACTTGAGATAAACATCCAATGGTTTGAATCTGAAACGATGCTCATAAAAAAGGGCCTCATTTCATTACTATTTACGATTTTATAATAAGCTTCGTTCTCAAAATTTATCATTTCTCCCTTTACTTCGTGAGAACTAAAGTCTGCTTTATTTTTTCCTAGAAAAATACTCTTGTGTGTCATTTAAATTGGTCTTCTGTAAACTTCTACTGTTATTTTAAAAGAAGTTTGTGTTATTAATTAGTTTTATTGGAATACATTAAAGTATTCAATCCATTTATTTTATTAATTAGTTATTGATCAAAAAATCCTTGTTTTTTTTGGCTTTTAAAATTGCATTTGATAATTGAATTTCACTGAAATATTCTGAAATAAAATCTGCAGTTAGTGATGTCTGAAAGAGATTCAATTGATGTACTTGCTGTAAAATGTAATAAGCAGCTCTGGGATACAAAGTATACGATCCTTTGTCATTTGTTGGTCCTTTTGCACAAATACCAAACCATTCTTCATTCATGTTATTACTCCCTTTTTTAAAGTCAAACTCATGACCCCCACTTACCCAAGATGCGTTCGTATCGTGAATTGATAAGTTTTTTGTTTGCTTATATTTCCACCATCCGTCACTAAATTGAAAGGTAAACCCCCCAATAGAGTTATTGGCTCTTCCAAGACCAGCAGTATTTTCATAAATTTCTTTCCAATTTTCAAGTAAAAAAATAGCTTGAGATTTCTGATCTTCTTTCTTTTCAAGTGCATGGTAAGCATCTGAACCAAACTCCGTAAACATGATTGGTAAATTCAATTCTTTTTTAACTCTTTCAAAAGCATCCCCAAAAGATTTTCCACGGTACATATTTACACCCAAAACATCAATGTCTTTGCATTCTTCCGCTATGATATCCAAGTACATTAGATCACCATTACAAATAGCAACAGGATAAGAAGATGTAATTTTTTTTATTCTAAGTGCAGTTTTGTTCATTAAGGCATACATTGCTCTTCCACTAGTATCTCCTATACGGCTCAATTGATCAGCATCATCTGGAAAATCTTCAGTTTCTGCACCGGACCAGAAAAGTCCGTAGTTGTTTTCGTTGCCCAAAAGGAATAACAATAACCCTGGTGTATTTTTATAAGTAGATGCCATCTTAGTAGCTTCTTCTATTAAAATTTTTTGTACATGTTCATTAGCGTAATCTGTGGCAGGGGTCCAAACTCCATTTATGGTGAGACCGTATCTTCCAAAAGAATGGTTGATCATGGTATAAATACCAAAATTTTCATAGATATAGGTAATCCATTTAGGTTGAATGCCTACATAGACACGTATCGAATTAACACCCATATCTTGTAACAATGACATTTCTGAATCTAATGCTAATTTGATAAAAGAATCTGTTTGATTCCACAAACTATAATCGTAGTTAGTTCCTATTGGAAAATAGTCCCAATTCATTCCGTTAATTATAAAATCTTTTCCATTTACAATTAACTGCATACCTTGATCATTAGTCAAAATAGATACAGACTCTTTTTGTGAAAAAGTATTTAAAACGAAAGAAAATATTAAAACCCTTAAGAAAAATAAGTTCATGAATTTTTCATCTTTAAATCTGTGTAATTACTAATTATAGCTACAATAGAATATTATTCTCTATGTTATAAATACACAAGTTTAAAAATAAGTTTAAAATTTATAAAAAGTAACAAAATATACCGCTACAAAAAACATACAAAAAATGAAAAATTAAATCTTCGACAATCACTAACTAATAGGGGCTATTGCTGATATTGTAGTTGAGTTTATTCAAAGATGTGTAACTAATGTATAGTTGTTTTAGAGAATCGAATGGCTTTTTAAGAAATAAAAATAATAATATCTAAAAAAAATCATAATTATAACTGTTAAATGATCTTATTATAAACATTCTCTATAATCTGTCAATTTTAAAAAGGTTTTAAAAAGTAATTTTTTAATGAATCAAAAAAAAATAAAAAAAATAATAAGTTGTGAATTAAAATGAAATTAAAAAAGCATTTTATCTGACTAATAAAGGCTATAACAATTTAAAATTAGTTTATTATTAAACACAATTCATAAAACTTTTACAAGAATGAAAAGGCGAATTTATATTTTGACAACACTGTTTTTAATTCATAAAATTAATTTTGATATACACGAACATAATCTATCTCCATACTACTTTGAGTGAAGTTAGGATCAATATATCCTCCTAAATTTCCTCCCATAGCAACATTTAAAAGTATAAATTGTGGCTTATCAAAAGGCCAATTATTAGCATTTTTGTTTGCAGGACTGTAGGTATAATGAACAACATCATCTACGAAAAATTCAATTTTATCTTTTGTCCAATTCATACCGTAGGTATGAAAATTTGTAGATACATCGTTTACCCTATTTAAAAAGTATACATAAGGAGTGTCATCATATCCTGATCTATTGTGTATGGCACTTGAGGTAACCCCTTGGTCTTTTCCTTTATGCTCCATGATATCAATTTCTCCACAATCTGGCCAACTTACAGTATCAATATTATCTCCTAACAACCATATTGCGGGCCAAGTTCCACGGCCTTTTGGTAGTTTCGCTCGAACTTCAACTCTTCCGTAGGTAAAAGTAAAGCGACCTTTTGTTTTTATTCTCGAAGAGGTATATTCGTAACCTCTGTAGGTTTCTTGTTTTGCAGTAATTTTTAAAATACCATCTTCAGAAGTTGCATTTGATCTGGTGTAATATTGTTCCTCGTTATTTCCCCAACCATAATTTTCACTACCAAGATCATAAGTCCATTTATCTGAAGAAGGGCTTCCCGTTTCATCAAACTCATCGGACCAAATAAGACCATCGGGACCTACTGGGGGTTCTGGGGTTATTGCAGTTTCATTGCTTGAACAAGAGATTAAAGTTAATAAAACTAGAGATTTAATTATTGTATTTTTCATGATGTTTTCTTATTGTATCAAAAAATTTTATAAACAAATTTAGTGACATTTTGTTAGGATTTAAAATTAAATTCGGAAAAATTTAGTGGGTCTATTCTCTTTTTAAATACGTTACGATTAGCTTTGTTAAGTTGAAAGTAAGATTAGTTCAATTTATATATATTTTTGGTATTTATGACCAGTATTAGCTGTGTTATTGCGAATATTAAAACTGTTTACAAGTTTAATAAAAATACCCGTACACAAATGTGGACGGGTATTTAATATTTGGTAAATATATACGATTAGTATACGTAAATATTATCTATAAAGAAAGAAATATCTCCTGTTGCAGTTGCATCTGTACCAACTTCATATTTGATTTGATCAAGATTCCCTCCACTTTCAACAAATCCTGCAAAATCAGATAAAGAAATATCTACACTAGTCCATGCACCATTTTCTAGAGAAGCATCAAGACCTGTTTCGAAAGTTCCTCCATCGGCTTGTGTATTAATAAGAACAACTTTTAAAGCTGAAATATCAGCAGAATATATATCCATATGAATCATTGTCTTACCAGTAAGATCAACTCCTGAAAATGCATTTCCTTGGTAATTCAATTGAGAATATCCAAGTATTTTATTTCCATCCAAATCAATTTCTGAATACTGAGTTTCTTGACCCCAACTTGGATACGGATCCCAAGATTCTGGAGCAGTATAAGAATCACTGTAAATAGAAGTAACTTCTGACTGAGCTTTGGTTGGTGCTGCTGGAGCAGTATCAGGTGTTGCTACTACAGGACATCCGTTCGCTGCTTCACCAGCAATATTTGGACAATCATCATCAATATCAAGAACACCATCTCCATCAACATCTGTTGTTGGAAGTTCCGCACCTGCAGAACCAACTCTAGCAAATTTAAATTGCCAAAATCCTGCTCCCATCTGAATATGAACAGTCAATTGGTTTTTGTCATCAGATATAACTGCACCACTATAAGTAAGGCTTTCTTTCGCCTGTGCTGGATCTGTTAATTCAGAACCGTTTGCTACTCTAGAAATACCTAAGAATGCTCCCATACCATCTAAAGTAATAGTACCATCTTCAGTATTGTGAGACCATGTAGCTGTTGCAGTTCCGTCAAAAGGAGCTAAGGCTGCACCACAACCTTCTTCTGCCACAGATTCCCAAGCAGCTTCTTGCCAAGTTTCATCTCCTAAAATATTGTGAAAAGACATATCATCTTTAAATTCATAGATATCATCAAAGAAACATGCTCTTGTTTTTATATCAGAAAGTGAATTTGACCACCATTGACCACCAGCTGCATAAACTTCCATAGTTTCTCCTACCCATAAAGCTTTTGCCTCATGTAAAAGAACCCATTGACCAACTAGGTCTGATTGCTCAACTACAACATTGTATGCTGTTGTTTTAACTACGTCATCTGCACCTGCAGCAGAAGCAGTAACAGTTATGTCATAAGTTCCAGATACTGGAGGGTATGTATAAGAAACTGCAGGCCCTACTGTTGCTATAACATCGTCAGTAGCATCAGTTCCAAAATCTACAGAATAACTTGTAGCACCAGTTGCAGTAGGTAATACAGAAACAATGTTTCCTGAACCAGATGCATCTACACTGAAATCTAGATTGCTGATGGTTATACTAGAACCACCGCCTGTATCATCATCACTATCACTAGAACATGATACAATTAGTAAACTTGCAAAAAGCAAGAAACTCATTTTTTTTAATAAACTCATAATTTTTGTTTTTATTTAATGTTAATTAACGTATTCAACAAGTTGTTTCTACAACTTGTATTTTTTAATATCCTGGATTTTGTCCCCATGTACTTAGCGCATTTGCCAGCTCTAACTCTACTAGAGGAATTGGAAATATTTCATTTTTGTTTTCATCAAAATTAACTGCAGTTTCTGCAGTTTGATCTGGTCTGGTTGCATTGTAATTATCAAAAGCTGCTTTTGCCTTACCAGTTCTTACCAAATCGAAGAAACGGTGTCCTTCACCTGCAAATTCTAAACGTCTTTCATCAGCAATAGCTGTCAATAAATCTGATTCTCCATTGTAAGGATAATCGTGAGAATTGTTTCCAAAAGCTCTGTTTCTAACTTGGTTTAAATAAGAAATTGCATTGGCTCCTCCACTTTGTGCTGCAGCCTCCGCTGCCATTAATAAGACGTCTGAATAACGAATAGATCTATAATTATTGTCATAGTTTAATGGATCTGAACCATTTCTATTACTTTCATTTTCTTGTGTAGGAAGGTATTTTCTAGTAAAATAACCTGTGTTCTCTCTACTTGGTGAGTAACTTGTAGCGCTTGGTTTCAAGATAGTAATATCTCTTCTTTGATCTCCAACTGCATATGCATCATATAATTGCTGTGTAGGCAAACTGAATCCCCAACCTGATTTATATACAGGTCCAGTGTAATCCCTAGGAGCATTATTTTGAGGTAAATAATTTCCTTCACTACATTGAATACAACCCCAACCAGCACCTTCTACACTTGTATACTGAACTTCAAATACTGAACCAGGACCGTTTTCTCCACTTTTTAGAAACACATTTGTCGAAGGCAAACTGTAAAACCCACTGTTAATTACTGAGTTTAATTGAGTTAAGGCATCACTAAATTTAGAGGCATCAAATGTACCGTGGTACAGGTAGACTTTACCAAGTAAGGATTGTGCAGCTGTCTCGGTAATTTTATATTTTAGACTTGCATCTGTTGTAAAAGTTGGTAAACCAAGAGCAATAGCTTCTTTTAAATCTTCCTCAATTAAAGTATATGCTTGTGCAATACTACCTACTCTATTTACATCGTATTGCTCTCCAATCCTGATTCGTTTGTCTTGAATTCTAGAGACTCCGTTTCTTTCTTCAACAGATAATGGAATATCTCCAAAGAATTTAACTAATTCAAATGCGAAATAAGCTCTCAAGAAATAAGCCTGGGCTAAAATTTCGTCTTTCCCTTCAAAATCTGTTTTATTTTGAAACTCGAGAATATAATTTGCTCTTCCCATGGCTGCATACATAAATCTCCATATATCTCTCAATTGGTTGTTGTCTGCAGGAGTTATATCCATTTTATCTACTCTTTGCAAAGTAGGCTGATCATAAGTAAATGGATCTCCACCAAGAATAATGTCATCCGAAGCACCTACGATGGTTAAAATGTTTAGATAAGTCGTTTGCAACATATCGTATGCACCAATCAAGGCTTTTTCATAATCTTCAGGTGAATTAAAGTAATCATCTGAATCTTGAGCGATTGGCTCTAGTTCGTCTATATAAGAATTACATGAAACAAACATGGAAACTAGTACGAAGCTAAATATAAAAATTTTGCTGTATTTTTTTACTTGAAGTGTTTTCATAATTTATAATATTAAAAAGTTAAGCTAAGTCCTAAAATGAATGTTTTTGCTACTGGATAGAAACCTCTATCAATACCGCCTCCAATTGCATCTCCACTAGAAGCAGATGGGTCATAACCAGAATAATTGGTAAACGTATGAAGGTTGTTTGCAGACAAAAACATACGAAGACTGTTCAATTTTATTTTCTCTAGTATGTTTTTATCAAAAGTATATCCAAGTTGTACGTTTTGTATTCTCACAAAGGATGCATCTTCAACATAATAATCTGAAAATAAATCTGTGTTAATAGAAGCTCCAGAAGTTGCTCTAGGCTCTGTGTTACTTGGATTTGTTGGTGTCCATCGATCTAAAACTCTTTCACCTTTATTGGCTAATAAGTTAAATCTTTGATAATCTCTAACCATGTTATTTCCAAAGGAACCAACTGCGGAGAGACTAAAATCGATATTCTTGTATGAAAAACCTAAATTCAAACCTGCTGTCATGTCTGCAATAGGATCTCCAATATCTGTTTTGTCTTCTTCTGAAATATATCCATCTCCATTTGTATCAACAAATTTTAAATCTCCCACTCCTGCTCCTTTATGAAACACATTAAGATTCTCAACAGGTGCATTTGCATCTAAAGCATCTATTTCACCTTGATTTTGATAAATTCCATTTGTTTTATATCCATAAAAATACCCCAGAGAGTGCCCTGCTTCCATGCGAGAAGTAACAATTCCAGTACCAACTCCAAAACCACCACCTTGTTCGAAACCGGCTAGATTTCCTACATAAGTTACTTCATTATTGATGCTGGTTAAATTAAAACTAGCATTGAATTTAAAATCATCTGAGAACTGGTCTCTATATGAAATTAAAAATTCAACTCCTGAATTTTCAACCGTTCCGGCATTAATTGCAGGAGCACTAGAACCAATTCCAGCAACTCCAGTTAAAGCTGAAGATTGTGGCTGAATTAATAAATCATCTGTAGTTTTTTTGTAAACATCTAAATTAAAAGAAATCTTATTATTTAAAAGCGCTACATCTAAACCAATATTACCTGTAGAAGTAGTCTCCCATTTTAAATAAGGATTCCCTAGCTGACCTTCAGCTATTCCTACCAATAAGTCTGATTCTGAAACTTCTAGACTGTTACTATAAACCCCTTCACCGTTCAAAGATCCTACATACGGAAAATTCCCTCCTGAAACTCTATCACTTCCTAATTCTCCATAACTAACTCTTAATTTTAGAGAGTTTAAAAAGTCATTATCCTTGAGAAAATTTTCTTCAGTAAGGTTCCATCCTAAAGAAACTGCATGAAAATAACCAACATTAAAGTTATCGACTTTACTAAACCTAGAAGATTGATCTCTTCTTATCAATGCCGATAATAAATATTTTTCGTTGTAGTTATACTCTAATCTTGCAAAATAAGATAATAATCGATTCTTAAATTGATTTCCTCCAGTTTCTATAGCTGCAGGCTGAAAACGTGGGTTTACGGTTTCAGAATTAGCAATACTAGCTAAATCAATAGAATTCCCGTCGTCCTTTAACGAGATACCTGTTTGACCTGCAAACAATCCTTTCGTCTCAAACATTTCGTGTCCTAAAAGTACTTTTAGATTGTGAGCATCGTTAAAAGTGTCTTGATAGGTTAATATGTTATTCCAAGTGTAGTCATCGTAAGTATCTTCATTTTGTGAAAACTCGTTGTTGGTTGTTCTACTTAAAGACTTATTACCTCCTAAAAAAACCAACGGTCTGAATACTTCTGTTGATACAACAGCATGATTCATTAAATATTTGGTTCTTATTGAAAGTTTATCACTAAACTTATAAGTAGCTGCCAAAGTTGGACTTATTTTATCTACGATAGCTTTATTGAATGTGCTTGCAATCTGTGACAATGGATTAGAAACTTCTATCGCACCTGTTTGTACAATTCCATACCCATTTCGTAATGATTCATAACCAGCATCTCTAAGAGGATTCGGATCTTTAGGCAATGTAAAAGGGTCTGCATTCACAGCGTTGTATAATACTGCTCCAATACCACCTTCTGCCAAAGAATTTTTTTGTGAATGTGTAAAGATAGTAGTCGCAGATAGTTGTAATTTGTCAGTTACATCATATCTTACATTAGCTCTCGCTGTAAGTCTGTTGTAATTTGATTTTTCTAAACCTATAATTCCATCTTGAGTAAGGAAAGAAGTTCCAAAGGAATACGCAATTTTATCGGTACCTCCACTCGCATTGATGTTCGCGTCATACATTCCTGCTAGTTCGAAAACTTCATTTTGCCAATCTGTATTCGCTAGTGGTTCTGTAGCACTTACTTTAGGATCAAAAACTAAACCTGAAGAGGGTTGTAGGAAATATTTATTTGAATTAGTCGCTTCATTAACATAAGCTGCTAAACCATATGCGTTGAGTAAGTCGATTTTTTTACTAGTTTGTTGTAAGGTAAAATTGGTATTTACCGTAAATTTTAAATCTGTATTTTTAATTCCTGATTTAGTTTCAATCAAAATAACACCATTTGCAGCAAGTACACCATAGATAGCAGCTGTTGCATCTTTTAATACATTTACACTTTTAATATCATTTGGATTGATTACCGATAAGTCAGTAATTCGGTTACCATCTACTAATATTAAAGGACTGTTATCTCCATTCGTAGAAACACCTCTAATTCGAATATTTAAACCACTACCAGGTGATCCTGAATTCGAAGTAATGTTAACTCCTGAAACCTGACCTTGCAAAGCTTGCTCAATTCTTGTAGGATTTAATTTTTCAATCGTTTTTGAATCTACAACAGATACGGCTCCTGTTGCTTCTTTTTTTCGTTGTGTACCATAACCAACAACAACAATCTCTCCTAAAGACTCTGCTTCAGTTTCCATCATTACATTCATTATCGTTGCTTCAACAATAACTTCTTTTACCTTGTACCCTAGGTATCGGTATACGATTGTCGCACCTTTTTCGACGTTTTTCAAACTGTAAAAGCCATCAAAATCTGATTGCGTTCCTTTGCTTGATCCTTTCAAAATGACACTCACACCCGGAAGGGTATCACCATTTTCTGCATCCTTTATTACTCCCTCTATATTCAGTGTTTGCGACATGGCGCTTAAACTAAATAAAAGAACAAATAGAAATGTAAATTGTATCCTCATAAAAACATTATTTTAATTTTTGATAAATTTAACAATAAGTTATTGTTAATTCGATAAAAAAAACCACTACAAAAAATATACATTGTTTTTTTTAACAAAAACTTAGCAAATATAGGGCTTTAATAATAGCTAATAAAAATTAGAAAATGAAGTTATGTATTTTGTTGTAGCAATGTATAGTTCAAATAAAGTTGCGAAGAGGTATTACAATTCAATAATATAACTCGTTAAATTAGAATCATGGGGTAACTCCATTTTTTTTCTCAATCGATACCTTTTAACTTCGACGCTTCTCGGAGAGATGTTTAAAAGTGGTGCAATTTCTTTTGAAGATAAATTTAACCTAAGGTACGCACAAAGTCTTAAATCATTTGGGGTTAGATTCGCATGCTTATCTTTAACCTTTTTAAGAAAGTTTTTATCTGCATTATTAAATGCTTCCTGAAACATTTTCCAATCATCCGTATTATTTAGATTTTTGTCTATAATCTTTACCACTTTAGAAACGTTCTTATCTCCTCCAGTAACCAACTCGTTTTTTATATTATTTAAGAAATCATTTTTCTTAATCATGTTCATAGTTGAAGAAGCTAATTCTCTATTTTTACTGTCAATATCACTTCTTAATTTTTCATTGTTAAGCTTTATAATTTCTTGAGAACTCTCTAGTTCTTTAAGAGCAGCCTCTTTTTTAGTTTTCTCCAACAGAGCTTCTCTTTGTTTTTTATAATATCTTTTTGAAGTAATGTGAAACAAGTAGAATACCAATAAAAATAAGATCACATAAATTATTATTAGTGCATTAGACAAGTACCAGGGTCTGTCAATGACAAAATCAAAAACCGCTTCATTAACGGTCAATTTCCCCCCAACAATGGCCCTCACTTTAAAAGTATAAGTACCGTAAGAAATATTCTCAAATAATACAGATTTAGAGTCAGATAAGGAGCTCCATTGTTTTGTTTGACCTAATAATATGTATTGATATTTAATACTTTTAAATTTACTAAAACTAGGCACTCCAAAATAAAATTCAAAATTATTTTCATCAGATGAAAATTCACTTTCTTCAAATAAATTTACTTTGTTTTTAGGTTTATCTAGGATGTAATTATTAATTTTATTGATAGTCACTTTAAAATCTTTCGCTTCATTTAATTTATTTAAATTGATTGCGATATAACCATTTGAAGTACCAATAAGATATTTTTGATCCTCTAAATGTATGATATTCTCATAACCATACGTTGCCTTTGGTATCGATGAAGAAATAGGGATACTATTAACAATAGGTTTATTACTCAATTTACCTGGAATCAAATAGTTAATCGTTTCTTTAGAAAAAGACCAAAGAATTGTATTTGACTGATTAAAGGCCAGTTCTGCTGAAATGAAATTATCTTCAGAGACTAACTTACTGTATATACTATCTCTTTTGAAAAAATCCTTTTTATTATCATATAAATAAAGACCACTCTTACTTGAATATATAATTTTATCTTGGAAAGAAATTAATGAAGAATGTAGACCCTTTTTTAAAGATTCCTCCTTGGTAAGGTGAATGACCTCTCTGTAATCAGAATCTAAAGTAAGTTTAAACACTCCCTTGTATTCATGATTGACAAAAAATTTATACGCATCGTATTTTGCAATATATTTACTAGAATTATTAAATCCTTTAATTTTATTTCTTAATCTCCAAATATTGTTTTTTCTTTCAAGTACGTACAATCCATCATAACAACCTTGAATAATAATATTTTTATCTATCTTGTTTAAGATCCATGTTCCTTGTTTGTTAAAAATTAAGGTTGATTTATTCTTATTGATTAGAAAAGTACCAGAAGTATGTCCACAAAACAACTGATTGTCAATGATTTTCAAACTCCAAACCTGACCTTGAGTATTTTCTATTAGTTTAAAACTTTCATCAGAATCAATATTTCGATAAAAGAGACCCTGATTGGTTCCTAAATATAATTTGTTATCAAAAACAATGGATGCATAAATTGTACCTATAAAATTACTATTGTTATTATATATTTTAAAGGGCGAAGTACTATTTATGTTGTTAATTCCATTATCTAAACCTAACCAAATGGTATTTTCTACATCCTCAAAAACAGACAGAACAGTGTTATTATGTAAACCTGAATCTTGAGTTATTTGAAAGTTAAGATCTCCTTTACTGTTTAAAGAAATAAAACCATCAGAAATAGTCCCCAAAGCAAACTCCTTATTTCTAAGCAACTTAGCACTATATACTGTTACATTTTTAAGCAATTTTTCCGAAGAAGTTTTCCACTTTTTAAGAACTCCACGGTCTAAATAGAAAAAACCAGATTTTTGAGTTAAAAACAACAACTTACCTTCTTTCTCAAATATTTCAACGATGATGTTTTCTTTTAAAAATTGATGATCAGAAACCAACTTTGGTTCTCCGTTTTCAATTTTGAAAACACCTTTTTGACCTTCTTGGAAATAAATAAACTCATTTACTTTTGTTAGTTTGTGAAGGTTGTACTCAGATTCAATAATCTTTAACTTATTTGTATCTAAATTGTAGAGGTAAATTCTCTCCAAAGATTTAAAAAGAACCCATCCATCAATTTCTAAAATATTCCAAATCTGTTCATCTTCTAACATTTGGATATTTAATTTTTTAGCGATTGAGGAAAATTCTAATTCACCAAAATTATTTTTCTGCCAGTAACCAAAATCCATGTAAAAACCTGTAAAAATCTTATCATCTAGAACTTTAACAGATCTCATTATCGTTTCATTTGGCGTAGGATACAGCTGCCAAGAAGCGCCATTAAACTCCAACAAACCTTTGTTATTAGCAATATAAATAAATTTATTTTCAGACTGAGAAATAGACCAATTTTGATTTTCAGCCTTGTAGTCTTTTGCTATGTATGTATTGATCGGAGGCAACTCTTGTGCAGGCATTAAAAATGACGACAGAAGCAACATAGATAATATAACAAACTTATTCATGTATTGTTGATTGATGTTTGGTTTACAATGTACGTTAAAAATAATAAAAACGGGGGGTTAATGAATAAATGTATCATTATGTATGGTAAATTTTACAATAAAATTATAGCAATAATAGTAATTTAAAAGAAAAAATATTTTTTTTTATTTATTAATTTTACTAATTTTATTGAAATTTAATAGGGTTATGAATTTTATAAAAAAAATTGGGTTGAGTAATCTCCTAATATTATTACTTTGCGCTTCCATAATATTGTTATCAGAATACCTGTTTTTAACCGGAGAAAAACTACATGGAATTTTTATTGGATTATGGGCTCCTACTTTATTAGGAGTAATTATTTATTTAAAACTGATCAAGTATGAACGCAAATAATATTGTACTGTATTTTTCAATTTTTGTTGGAATCTGTGTCTTGTTTTGGGCTTTTTTCATGATCAACGAATTCAATAAAGTCAGTAAAAATTAATGTAAAATAGAGAACAACAATTCTTTCAAAATATCATTTTGAGACTGATTTGCTCCTACTCCTTTACTTTTTACATCTGCTTCTCTAAGTAGTGCAATGATACTTGCTACTTTTCTCATTGGATAATTTCTAGCTGCAAGAAAATACTCATCGACAAAATAAGGGCTCACTCCTATTGCTTTAGCAACAGCATTTTTTGACTTATCCTGGAGTGCATGAAACATAAGTAACTGTGTGAAAAAGCTATTTAACAAAGAAATTGTCATTACTAGAGGATTATTTTTTGGATTCTCTGAAAAATAGTTGATAATTCTATTTGCTTTTACAATATTTTTTTCCCCCAATGATTTACGCAGTTCAAAGTTATTAAAATCCTTAGAGATACCAATATTATCCTCTATGTGTGAGGCCGTAATAATTTGCTCTTTTGGAAGAATTAGTAACAGTTTATCCAATTCATTTGATATTTTACTAAGATCCGCTCCTAAAAACTCAACTAACATCTGAGCTGCCTTTGGCTCAATTTGATATTTTTTTCCACTTAAAACTCTTCGAATCCAATCTGAAACCTGATTTTCATATAGTTTTTTACTTTCAAAAAGTAGACCAGACTTTGCAATTGCTTTGCACAACTTTTTACGTTTATCAAGTTTTTTATATTTATAATTTAAAACGAGTACGGTTGTCAGTTGTGGGTTTTCTGCATAGGAAACTAACTTTTCGATATTCCTACTCAGATCCTGGGCTTCTTTAACAATTATCACCTGTTTATCAGCCATCATGGGATATCGTTTCGCAGATGAAACAATGTCTTCAATACTTGAATCTCTTCCATACATGATTTGCTGATTGAAACCTTTTTCAGTTTCATCCAAAATATTTTGTTCTATAAAATCAGATATTTTATCAATATAGTAGGGTTCATCACCCATTAAAAAATAAATAGGTTTTATATTTCCCTTCTTAATATCTGAAACAATGGCTCTAATCTCGTTCATTTTATTACTTTTGATTGATGCAAACACTCAATCTACCAACTTATAATTTTAAACTCAAAAATAGTCAAAATAAGACGCTTATTTTTGATAAATTGAGAAAAAAATATGTGGTACTGACTCCAGAGGAATGGGTACGTCAACATTTTGTGCATTTTTTGATTGATCAAAAAAAATACCCTGAAACTTTAATAGCAATAGAAAAGCAATTAACCATCAATAATTTAAAAAAAAGAACGGATATTTTAATATTCAATTCAGATGGAAAACCAGAGGTTGTTATTGAATGCAAAGCCCCTTCAATTAAAATTTCACAAAAAACTTTTGATCAAATTGCACGTTATAATTTACAATTAAAAGCTGATTTTTTAATTGTAACGAATGGATTAACTCATTTTTATTGTAAAATGGATTTCAAAAATAAAACCTATATTTTCTTAAAAAATCTTCCTGATTACAAATCATAAGAAGTTCTTTTTTATTAAGAGAACTTTAAGCATAAACTAATTTATAATCTGTATTTTCGCGGAACTTGAAAACAGCAATCGTCATATTAAATTGGAATGGCCAAAAATTATTAGAACAATTTTTACCTTCTGTCGTTAATTTTAGTTTGGATGAAGCTACTATTTACATAGCTGATAACGCTTCAACAGACGATTCAGTATCTTATGTAAAAACTCATTTTCCATCCGTTAAAATCATTAAAAACAGTCAAAATGGAGGATATTCAAAAGGGTACAACGATGCTTTAAAAGCTATTGACGCAGATATTTATTGTCTTTTAAATTCTGATGTCGAAGTTACGGAAAACTGGCTAAAACCCATCACTGAAGCTTTCAGAAATGATATAAATACCGCTATTATTCAACCCAAGCTATTAGACTTTAAAGAAAAAACAAAGTTCGAATACGCAGGTGCTGGAGGTGGTTTTATCGATGTATTTGGATACCCTTATTGTAGGGGGCGTATTTTCAACTATTTAGAAACAGATCATGGTCAATTTGATGATGAGACTGAAATATTCTGGGCCTCTGGTGCTTGTTTATTTATCCGATCAAAAGTATATCATGAAGTGGGAGGTTTAGACGAAGATTATTTTGCACATCAGGAGGAAATTGATTTGTGCTGGAGAACTCAAAATCTTGGATACAAGGTAAAATACGTAGGATCATCAAGTGTCTATCATGTTGGCGGAGCTACCTTAAAAGAAACAAATCCTCACAAAACATTTTTAAATTTCAGGAACAGCCTACTAAATGTGGTTAAAAACGTACCAAAAGAAAGGTTTTTATTCGTCATTTTTTCACGATTGCTTTTAGATGGGATTGCGGGCCTTAAATTTATAATTGAGTTAAGACCTATCCATACTCTAGCCATTATCAAAGCACATATAAGTTTATATAAAAATTCAATTAAATTTTTAAAAAAACGAAAAAAATTACAAAAAAAATCGACTTATTTTAAACATACAAGTATCGTGAGTCAATACTTTATCTTTCACAGAATAAAATTTAAAAATTTAAAATAGCGAACAAAAATCGCTGCGATTTAGAGTAAATAACTTGATTACTTAAAACACATCAACACGCCCTTTTCCCTCTCTTATAACAACCGGAGCATCTATTAAATCGACAACTGTAGATGCATAGTTATCACCATAACCACCGTCAATAACTATGTCTACTTTTTTTTCCCATTTTTCAAAAATCAATTCTGGATCTGTAATATACTCTAAGACCTCATCTTCATCTTTGATCGAAGTGGATACAATTGGGTTCCCTAAGGTCTCTATGATTGATCGTACTATGTTATTATCAGGTATTCTAATTCCTACAGTTTTTTTCTTTTTAAATACCTTAGGTAAGGTATTACTCCCCGGTAATATAAAAGTATAGGGTCCTGGTAGGGTTCTTTTAAGTATTTTAAAAGTAGGACTGTCTATCTGCTTTACATAATCTGATAAGTGACTTAAATTATTAAAAATGAATGAAAATGTTGCTTTTTCTAATTTCACACCTTTTAACATCGCAAGTCTTTCTAATGCTTTATTATTTTTAAGATCACAACCCAAACCATAAATAGTATCGGTTGGAAATATCACAAGTCCTCCTTTTTTTAATACAGCAACAACTTCATCTACCAACTGTTGATTGGGGTTGTCATTATATATTTTTATAAATTTTGCCATGTTATAAAACTACAAAAACTCAACTTAATGATAAAACAAGTTGAGTTTATTAAAAAAAAATTATAGGCTTCTAGGATTTATCTAACATTCTGAAACCTTCTCCATGAATATTTAAAATTTCTACATTCTCATCAGGTTTCAGATATTTACGAAGCTTCGCAATGTATACATCCATACTTCTTGAGGTGAAATAATTGTCATCTCTCCATATTTTTGTAAGGGCCAATTCTCTTGGCATTAAATCATTTTTATGAATTGCTAGCATTCGTAATAATTTACTTTCTTTTGGAGAAAGTTTTATGGGCTCTCCATGTTCACCTACAGAGAGGTGTCTTAATTTAGAATTAAAGAAAAAACCAGCTATTTTAAATTCAAATTGTTCAAAATCAGCAGATTTATCAATCCCCTTTCTTTGTAAGATTGCCTTAATTTTATGTAACAATACTTCTGAATCAAAAGGTTTATTTAGGTAATCATCTGCCCCTACGGCATACCCTTTTAAAACATCCTCTTTTAAAGTTTTTGCAGTTAAAAATATTATTGGAACCTCTTTATTTGTTCCCCTAATATCTTGCGCCAAAGAAAAACCATCTTTACGCGGCATCATTACATCTAAAATACAAAGATCATAATCGCTGTTTTTAAACATAATTAACCCTTCTATTCCATCCTTAGCATGCGTAACATCATAATCATTTAATGTTAAATAATCCTTTAAGACAGTTCCAAAATTTGGATCATCTTCTACTAATAAAATCTTCTTACTTTCCATTGTTATACTTTTTTTTTAAATTAAAGGTAATTTTACCGTAAACATACTTCCGATCCCTTTTTCACTTTCAACCAGAACTTCACCATAATGTTTATCTATTATTTGTTTTACATAAGCGAGACCAAGCCCATGGCCCTTTACATCATGAATATTTCCTTTTTGCGCTCTATAAAACTTATCAAAAATCTGCTTTTGAACAACTTTACTCATTCCGATTCCTGTGTCTTTTATTTTAAAGATAAAATAATTATTTGTAGAATCAGTGCTTACGTTTATTTTTGGCAAACCATCAGAATACTTTAAAGCATTTTCTAATATATTAACAACTACGTTCGTTAAATGAAAATGATTTCCCATCACCTCAGCTGTTGATGCTTCTAATTGAACATTCAAAGAACTTTGACTATCTTCTATCAATAAATTTATACGTGTGATCGCATCCTCTATTACATCATGCATGTCAATGACCTCTTTGTTAATCTCTATTTGATTTTTTTCTAAACTAGAAATTCTTAGGACATTTTCTACTTGTGAATGCATTCTTTTATTTTCATCCCTTATCATTCGAACATACCGCAAAACCTTATCATTATCATTTATAATCTTTGGGTTTTTAATAGAATCTAATGCTAAATTAATGGTCGCAATCGGTGTTTTGAATTCATGCGTCATGTTGTTTATAAAATCAGTTTTTATTTCTGATATTTTCTTTTGTCTTATTAATTGATATAAAGAACTTGAGAAAGCAAGTATAATGATTAAGATAAAAAATAAAGATAAAATTAAAATATTCGATATCTCCGAGAGAATGTGCTTGTTTTTGGTCGGAAAAGTAACATATAACTCATACTCTACCTCACCGTTTGGATTTAAAAAAAAAGGATAGCGATAACTGTCTTTTTTATTAATCGTATAATAGCCAGATTTTAATTTTGTAGCTAAACCATCTACACTATATACACCATATTTAAAATCTAACTTGATATTTCGTTTTTCTAATTCCTCTTTAATTGTTGTATTTAACTCTCTATTTCTGACTCTTTGATGAAGAGGCTTGGTTTTTTTGTAAGCTTCTAAAGCTCGATTAAAATATGGTTTCTCCATATCTTTATATCTTTTAGTAAACGAATATCTTTTTTGATCTTCTGTGCTAAAAATATTATCAACCCCTTTAATTAATCTTGTCTGAAAAAAATCTT
>Ga0102855_1000098_pt1 | contig 31445 bp, 42 predicted proteins | sample Colrivmet1370B02_FD_78450 | JGI IMG/M metagenome (GOLD analysis project Ga0102855, IMG submission 78450) | Estuarine microbial communities from the Columbia River estuary - metaG 1370B-02 | ecosystem: Environmental > Aquatic > Marine > Intertidal zone > Estuary | place: USA: Columbia River...
GGCGTGACCCCGATGAACTCCACCGCCGTGGGTGGCACCCAGGGCAACATAATGCACTACGACCCCACGACCTATGAGATCCGATACGACACCGCCAAGACATTCGTCATCCCGCACCCCAACCGCCCTGGGCGGATGCTGGTTCACGGGTGTCTGGAGGGTCCGGAGGGTGGTGTGTACTACCGCGGGAAGGGCAACAGCAGCAAACCGGTTCGCCTCCCCGACTACGTCCCCGATCTGATAATGGACGAGCCCACCATCCACGTGACCCCCATCGGGAACAACCAGACCCTCGGGGTCTCCGAGTGGAACAGGGCGACCAACTCGTTCCGGGTGATTGCGGACCGCCCCACGGACTTTCACTGGACCTTCACGGCTATGAGGGTGCCGGTGAATGTTGAACCATTTGAGACGGAAGTTGAGGTTAAGGGGCAGGGACCCTATACATACATAGCCCCTGTAAATGAAAACTTGTAGGGTTTGCGAGGAACATAAAGACGAGAGTGAGTTTCAGGCAGGAAGAACCATGTGTAAATTATGTAGGCTGGAACAAAAGAGACAGTGGAGGAAGAACAACTTGGAACACAACGCCAAGTGGATGCGAGAATACAGGGAGAAAAACAAAGAGCAACTCCTTGAGTGGAGGAATAAGCATTCCGAAGCAAATAGGGGGCGATTAAGCGAATACCAAAAAAAGTGGCGTGAACAGAATGCGGAATACTTCAAAGAATATACAAGAAACTATTACACCAACAGGTACAAAACCGACATCCAGTATAAAATTCGGGTTGTTATGAGGGCGGAGCTGGGGCGTGCACTATGTAAGTTCAAGAAAGATGAACTCGATGTTTCCTCAAAATTAGAACTTATTGGGTGTGATTTGGAGTATTTTAAGGAGTGGATTGAGGAACAGTTTGACGAGGGTATGTCTTGGGAGAACCACGGCGAATGGCATCTTGACCACATCAAGCCCCTCGCCTCATTTGACCTGACTGACCCCGAACAGATTGAGGAGGCGTGTATATTCTTCAATTTCCAGCCTCTATGGGCTGAAGATAACTTAAAGAAGAGCGACAGAGTATTAATATAGATCCAGATGGATCTTAATCGTTTTGTATTAAAAATGCGCCTCAACAAGGTTCAAAATTGTGGAATATCTGCGCCCATCTTGTGGTCCGAAGTGAACAAGAACCTCACAGCTATTCAAGGGTATATCAATACTCAGGGCGCGACATGTTGGCACGTGTGGTGTCAGGACACACATGGCAACATAGAAGATGTCGGGTTCGAATTGGCAAAGAGAGAAGATCCGTCCTTTGCCAATATCGATAAGGAATACATAATGGTTCCACCCGAGGGTGTCCAGGTGGACAAGGATCCTGATGTGGAGGAGAGGTGGGAGAAGTATCAGAAAGACTCCAAGGGGTATTGGAAAACCGAATCTCAGAGGCTTAGAGACTTCAAATCACATATAATGAGAGAGGCTCATGGCTCAGCAAACATGCACTAAGTGCGACGCTTCAAAACCATCCACGGACTTTTCAGCAAAAAAAAAATGGTGTAAATCTTGTGTGAAAGTGTACAACGCAGAATACAGAAAGCGCAACCTTTCAACACTTAAAGAAGCAGCAAAGGTTCGCAGAAATGAAAACAAGGATGCGTTATCCAAGAGGTGCAAAGAATACTATGAAAAAAACAAAGATAGAATCAAGTCGAGGGTGAGTGAATATCAACAAGCCCACCCAGAAAATAGAAAAGGATGGTTAACTAACAATGTCGTTAAGCGGCGCAAGTATAACAGAGAATACATGCGTGTTAGGATACGTGACCCACAAGTAAAAGTTCAAACGACTGCCCGTAAGAACATCGGACGTGCATTAACTTACATCAAGAAAGGTGATTTGAGTGTCTCATCAAAACTTGACCTTCTCGGTTGCGACTTGGAGTATTTCAAGGAGTGGATTGAGGAACAGTTTGAGGATGGTATGACGTGGGAGAACCACGATGAGTGGCATCTTGACCACATCAATACTCTATAAACTTTAAGCCAGAGTTGAAACAATCCCAGTGACCTCGTCCCAGTTGTGAGCAGCCATGGGGTTTTCGTGGCACCACGGATACGGTTCGTCTCCACCGACGTAGTTGATACCCTTGATGTGCACCATTTCACAATCCATGCAGACTTGATAACTGTCATCGATCATTGCATTGATCGCTAGCGACTTGCAGATATCCGCCTTGTTGACCTCATTCGGGGTGAACGAATTGGTAAGAATGACATCATTGATCATATACGGAAAGTGGCGATCTATCCACTCCTCGGTTCGCTGGCGCACCCTATCCTGGCGACCCGTCACAATGTATACGTCATAACCCAGTCCCATGAGGAATGATACACCCGCTTGGGCTCCTGGGAGGGGCTTGAGGTTGTCGAACTCTTGGGACTCATAGAAGTTGTAGACCATGTGGGTAGACTCGTTCTGGGATATCCCAAGAGCTTTGGCGTAATGATAGTCCCACTTACCACGGGGGAGTCTATATCCTGCCCTTTCAAACATCGGCTTACAGAAGGGGACAAGCACTTCATCGATATCAACTGCAATGCGTTTGCGAGAGCGAACAGGGTGGGGGAACCCAGAGGCTGCGACGACATACGACATGTCTTTCTACCTACCTATGTGTAGAAATCCTTAACATCCTCCGATGTGACGTAATCCTTCACGTGTTTTGAGTGTTGAGTGATATCATCGCACATCAGATGACGAGTGAAGAATTTTTGAAGAATGTTAGGAGTCAATTTGAGACGACGGATATCCTTCCACAAGTCATCCCACTTATCAAGTTGATTGGGGAAGAAACGAGTGAACTGATCACGGGTCTGCTCCTTTGTGTTGAAGTCATACTCCACAAAGTAATCCACCCTGCGCCGGAGCGCCTCGTCCAATTTTTTCAAGTGATTGGTGGTGACGAATATGATGGTGCCGTCCTTGAGACGCCCGATGCCATCCAGTGTGTTGAGGAGACCAGAGAATGTGACCTGGTTGCGAGCAGAGTCGTGATTCTTGCGCTCCTCGAACAGACAATCGATGTCCTCCACGGCAATCCATGCAGACTTGGGGCAATTCTTGAAGCATCGTTTCAAGGATCTGTCATCTACGTCGGGCGTGAACTCTACATATGCGACGGACTTGCGGAACTTGCTGGCGAGTGCGTGGATCAGGGTGGTCTTGCCGGTCCCGGGGGGCCCGTGAAGCATGTAGATGCGAGTGTGTGGGATGTTCAATGATTTGTGCATCGTCTCCACCTCGGGGCTGAGAAATCTCTCCAAGTCTCGGACTATGTTATTTTTCGTGTCTCCTGGCAGGACTACGGATTCCATGGGACGGTGTGGAGCGATACCGTCCAGCATCCATCCATGTTCCATCACCCACAGGGGGACACCCTTGTCGAAGTCCACGTCATCCCTACCGTTTCTACAGAATTCACGAGCCGCCTCGATTAACTTATTGACGTCATCAATAGTTTTTGCCTTGATCACGAGGCTCACCCCGAAGACGACCCCCCCGTCCCCTGGGAGATACGGTTCCTTGTTGCGTGTGACTTCAACGCTGACATCATCCCACCCCTTTACGATATACGTTCCATCGGGTATACCATAATCGTCGATCGTTTGTTTGGTGGCATCCCACCCATCGAATATCAGATCGTCCACGTTATTCCTGGTGGCTATATAGCTACACAGAGAGCTGACATTGAAGTCAGGTGTAGGCTCGAATGTAACAGTCACCATTTTCTGAATATGTATAGAGCCAAAAACCTTATATATTCACAGAGATGGATACCATCGTGTCCATAACCAGCATACCGTCGCGGTTCAAGTATCTTCCGACCATCGTCAAGCACCTGACCGCACAAGGTGCCAGTGAGGTGTTGGTGAACATCCCCAATAAATACAATCGGTGGCCCGATGCGAAGGTTGATGTTCCATCTGAACTGTATGACATCCCAGGCGTCCGGGTGAGTCGATGCGAGGACTACGGACCCGGTACGGTGTATATCGCGCCGCTTGACACCCACCAGAGTGTAAAGTACTTGATGGCGGTAGATGACGATACGTGCTACCCCACCAACCTGCTCAAGACTCTCCACGGCGCCATCGTGGAGGACCCCTGCGTGTGGTGCACCAGCGGGTTCAGGATCCCTGAGTTCTATGGCACCGAAATGACGGTTCCTCGGTATCACCGAGAGGAGGTTGACGTCTCCGAGGGATATGGAGGTGTTTTTTTGGATATGGATTGGATCAGGAAGGGCCGGACATACTTTGAGTGGATGCGTGCAAAGTATACATACCACGATGATCTACTTCTCAGCAACACCATGGCCTATCTCGGAATCCCGCGCAAGTCGTGGTGCAACGAAACTCTGAACATCCAGATGATTCGTCAATACGATTTTGGGATGGGGTCGGACGCCTTATGGAGACAGGGAGGAGGGCATAAAGATACGTGTAAACCAGTTTTAGACAGGCTTAGAGAGGACGGTGAATACAACTACAAGCGATGGCAGTCTGGGACTGCTTCATCTTCTACAACGAGTTAGATATTCTCGAGCGTCGTATGCACTATTTGGACTCCGTGGTCGACCACTTTGTGATTGTGGAGTCTTCCGTGACCCACAAGGGAACTCCTAAGCCCTCCTTTTATCAAGACAATAAGGCACGATATGCACGGTGGGCGGATAAGATTCGCCACATCGTGGTTGATGACAACCCCGAAGGTGACGACGCTTCTTGGGCGCGTGAGAATCACCACCGTCAGGGGATCTTGCGCGCGTTGACTGATTCCGCGGAACCATCTGATTGGGTGATGATATCTGATGTCGACGAGATCCCCAATCGAGGTGCGGTGTGTCTCGGGAGGGACAATCAGATTGTGAACCCCACGGCATTCCACATGATGGCATTCCAGTACTCGCTCGACTGGATGCAGACGTTCGAGCCGTGGTTTGGAACTGTTATGTGTCGGTGGGATCAGATGCCCCGAGGCGGTCCTCAGGAGTTGCGGAACAACAGGTGGAAGTATCCCCATCACCGATTTGCTGGGTGGCATCTCTCAAGTTTTGGATCTCTGGATCACGTCTACAACAAGCTCAGGGAGTATGCGCATCACGCAGATGAACCGTGTGTTAAAACGACTCGGGAGTCTCTGGCTTCTGACATTGCGGCGGGGGTCTTGGGTGGCACACACAAGCTCACCCCCACACCCCCCGTTGCTCTCAACTCTATGCCTCGTAGTCTCGTAGAGCCACTCCCACTGGGAACCGAGGAACCCCAGTCCGCGTTAGTTCCTGGTAGCGCACAGTGAGTTTCTTGCCTATGTGTTCCTTCCAATTCGCCCACAGTTCCCGACGGTACTCCTGGGTCCCCTCGGGGCGTACGGTGAATCGGTCACTCTCCTGAGTGGTGCACTCCCATATGATTGTACCCACATCCCTACCCTTACCCTCCTGGGCTCCCACGATCAGATACTCCTGATCCTGGAAGCGCTTGTGCTTGATCAGACTGGCAGACCTCTCGTTGAGGCAGTAGACCCCATCGGGGTTGCGGGCAATCACACCCTCGTAGCCGTATTTAATGTACTCGTCCACCATCGGGTCCACCTTGGTTCCGTGGACATTCTGGAGGGTCGGGACCAGCTCGAAACCGTTGACAAACTGGAGGGTCTCCAGGTACTTCAGGCGATCTCGCCAGGTGGCGCTGGGGTTGTCCAAGAGGTAGCAGTCAAATACGTGGAAGTGTACGACTTCGCATTTCTCAGAGGGTGTGGAGCGCCTCACACACCCACTCAAATCTTCGAATGTCATCTTGCGGGTGTAGAGTTCGCCGTCAAGCCACGTCCGTGTGGAAATGTTGTGGTTCTCGAGGTGGGGGACGCTCGTGATCTTCTTGCCCATCCGAGTGATGAAGCCCCTTTCGTAATTGTACATAGCCCTGACACCATCCAACTTGGGCTGGAGGTCATACACCGCATCTGGGTTTCCACGCTTGTCCCAAGAATGAGCGAGCATGGGAAGTATCACCTGGTTATCCAGTTGGGACGAATCCTCCACATCCCCCTTGTCCTTCCGCTTATTCCAGAACGAACGAGCCTGCAATTCAGCCTGCTGCTCGACCGTCCGCTTGACCTTGCCTTCGGGTATGAGGAGGTTTGTCTCCTGCATCTTGCCTCCCTCGACCCCCCAGACCCGCTTGACAATCCAGGGTCCCGTGGTATCGGAGGTGGTTGAGTGTGTCGAGACCGTCCACACCACAACATGTCCATGCTTGTCTCGAGAGAACAGAGTTTCCTTCATACTTGGAGAGGTATAGACACATGCTTTTAAGTTTGCAGAGTAAATTTAAAAATTGTAGTGGCATAGTAAAGGCGTGATGTCTTCTGGTCCTCCACCAGTGGTTGATATGAAGCGGTATGCAAGGATACACCCACCCGAAAAGCCTATATTCGAGTGGAACATGATGAACTTCTGTATCATCGTGATGTTCATGACCTTTGTGGGATTGTGGATGAGAGCTACGGAAATTAGGCAGAAACGTTCGTTCGCCAGGCGAAAGGGTGAGGAACCAGAGCCTTCAGGGCTCCCTTGATGTGTTTCGTCTTGGTATTTTTGTTGAATGAAATGTTGTTGATGGCGTCATACTGTTGCGGGGTGATTCCATATTCCACCATCAGTTTGGGATCGTTGAGGTGGTGCAGAAGCATCAAGGTATCTCGGTCTGGTAGGTGTCTGGTCTTCTTCTCTCTCATCTTCTGATTGGAAAACTTCGTCCACGCTGTGCCATTCTTCATGGACACATCGGGGATCTTCTTATCCATTAACATTATGGGGTAATAGACACTTGAGACCCAGAAGTGCTCTATGAGCCCCCATGTCGGATCGCTGTCGTATTCGTCGGCATCTGACAGCAGTTCGAACACCAGGGGATTGAGCTCCTTCAGTCCCATGTGAATGTTGCTATGCACTAGATCTGCCATATACCCGTGCTCCGTCTGGGAGCGCCCTATCTCTTTCATAGGATCACCGTTCCCACCCTGACACATCATGGAGTATAGCCACTGTTTGGGATCCTGAAAGAAGTCCCTGGACCCAGGGAACATGATGGTGTTCAGGAATGTGCGACAGTCACCACGCGCTTCGAACGCCAGTGTGGCCAGGTGGGTGGGATCCGCTGTGGGGCACTCTCTCAACCCTATCTCCACCATCTGCTCCGTGGACATCGGGGGGCAGTGGAGACAGTCGCAGAAGTCGATCTTGTCGATCCATTGGGATATGATTATGGTGGCTCCACGGGATAGCTTCTTTCCGTGCTCCAGTATGCTCTTGTCAGGAGTGCATGAATCTATCAACACATGGGCGTGCGACTCTTTCAACTGTTCACTGGCATCAGACTTTTTTGAGATCTCGACCCATCTCCTATTCTTGAGGGCGATGCGAACCAAGTGGCTCTTGCCGACTCCTACGCCGCCATAGAGGCAGATTATACCGTTGTCCTCTATGATGGTTACGAGGGTGTTTAGAATGTCTAGGTTTCCCACAAAATTTGTGGAACGATTATCTTTGCGAAAAGTAAGAAACCTATCCATGATACCTGATGATATAAAGGATCTTATTTTTAAGGATGACTTATTTAGGTATCGAGTTCAACCGTTTCTGTATTGCTTGGCGGGGTCGCAACTTCTGCTGGTTGGTCTTCTGTTATTTGCTCTATTACAATTTCACTCGGTGAAGAAGGTAGTTGAATCTCTTCGCCTACCGCCGGTGCATCCACGTTGACGGCAGCAAGTGTGGAGATGGACGGGGGTCTCCTTATGCGATCAGACACCTTGCTCATCCCCTTGAGCTCAGAAAGTTCCGAGATGAGATTGACATGTTGTTGATCCACCGCATTGGTCGGCACCCACAGGGTCCCCGCCTCCCTGTGGTCATTGACCCTCTTGCGGAATGCAGAGATGACACCTTCCGTCTTCTTCTTCTCAAGTTGGGTGTCGAACAGTTCGATGGGTCGCACAAACATGATCTCAGGTCGGCTGAAAGTTGAATCCGGAATATCACGCCTCTCTGGGAACTTTCTCTCAAACAACTTGACAACACTAGCGGGAACGGGTGGGGACTGCTCGATGAGGCGGTCGTACTCACCCCTCATGATATCAACAAACGGGCTTCCGTCGTGAGCCCTCTCCGTGCGCGGGAGGGTCAGCTCAAGCCGGATGCTCCGAGACAACTTGCCGTAATGTACACTGCTGACACGGTGAGACTCCATCAACTCTGACACTTTAAGAAACTGCATTATTGTGGTCAGGATGGCTGCAAAAAGGTTGAAGGCGCCGATGGCAGCTGGCACATATTCCTGCCACGAAAGGGGGAATGTCTCTTGTGCAAAATTTGCCGTTCCAGTGACTGTACTAATCACAATTATAGGGAGAGTCATTCTCATATTCATACTCTTGAACCTGGTATACGCCGTGTAGTGCATGTATCTGTAACACGCTGCTTGCTCCCCCCATCTCTGAAGTATCTTCTCGTGCTGTGAATGCCAAACGCGTGGACCAGTTTTCTTCTGACTCCTCGGAGAATGCTCACCGTCAGAATATGTCATTGCATACCTTACGGCTATAAAGTTTTCCTACAATATTTCATCAAAGATGTCCCTCGAAATTATTATGGGCAGCATGTTTTCTGGAAAGTCCACCGAACTTATTCGGCGCATCCGCCTCCAACAGGTTATGGGTAGGACTGTCAGGGTGGTGAACCACGCACTGGACGACCGCAAGGGGTGTCTGGAAGCCGTGCGAACCCACGACGCCACCGAGTTCCGGGCAGTCAAGTACCCCACTTTGGAAAAATTCATGTTTGACGGCGTGGACACCGTCGCAGTGGATGAGACTCAATTCTTTGGAAACCTCCGAGAGTGGGTGGAGTATGGATTGCCCGAAGGGAAGCATATCATCCTGGCTGGACTTGATGGCGACTTCAAGCAGCACAAGTTTGGTGAACTGCTTGATGTCGTGCCATTGGCAGACAACGTTACAAAGTTGAGGGCGTTGTGTATGTTCTGTAAGGATGGAACACCAGGACCGTTCACCTACCGCAACCCTGGGGTTGGTAGGGGGGAACAGGTGCTCGTAGCTGCCGAAGACTGCTACAAAGCGGTCTGTCGCAAGTGTCTTACGGCATCCTAAGCCCCATCAGCGCTTCGGCTGCCTTAATGTTGTTGCCATTCATTCCACGAAGCTCTTCGGCTGCCTTCATGTTGTTGCTGGGAGCCCCAAGACGCATCACCTGGTTCCCACCACCACCGGTCCCCCTGATAGCCCTCTGCGTCGCACCTTCTATCATCTTATCATTCTCGGCGCTCAACATCTTGTACCTCCTAATCAGAGTCGTGATGATCACTTCACTCACACGCAAGCCAATGCTATTACACAGAGTCAAAGTGTATCCATACAGAGTAATCATAATATTTATCAGGCTACCTGAAACCATCCGTCCCGTCGCGGCATTTGCCATCGTCAATGTACGTTCTGCAAACGAGCGATCGCTTGCAACCTGCGAAAGAACAGATGCGAAATCTGGCATTTTACTGGTTATGACTTTTCCGACTCCACGTTGGAGGAAATGTGTAACATTCGCCGCCGCCCCCGCCGCCGTCTCAGAAGCCATGACGAGTCCGGCTCCCGCCATTCCACCGTGACCAGCGGCTATAGCGTTGCGAACATTAGGCATCGCAAACAACTTTTTGAAGCGGTTCTCCATGGAGCCTGTATGTGCATCCGGCGTAAAGAACTCGGTCGTGCGTTTCTCCAAGACGCCGAACATCGCCCCAATTGCCGCACCACCCATTGGACCCATCCCAGATAGAACTTGGGCCACTTTAAGTATCATGGGCGTGAGTGCTGCCAGGTACTGCAGGAGTGTTACTTGGTGTTTGTGATCATACGCTCCCCGATGTTTCATATTGGCTGCGTGAGTCGCTCCCGCCATCGCGCCGGAAAACACCATCATCAGAAAACCGTAAATGAGCATGAGTTTCAAGATGTTGTTCATCCGCTCGTTTGTCTCGTGAGACACCTTAAGCCCCACACTGTTGAGGATTCTACCAATAACGCTCAACTCACGCGGGGTGAAGATTTTCACATTAGTTTCTGGCATCGTGTTCGTCGCAGGGGTATCATTTATCCTCAGTCGTTCCGTCATGTTTTATATGATTTAACGCAGAAAAATTTCCTGACAAGTAGTATATCAATATGCCCCACTGCACCAAGGAACATTACTCCCCCGAGCCCGACGCTGTCATCAAGCGCGCTTCCACCCACGAGATCCCGAAGTTCCTCAAGAGCTGCGAGTTTCGCACCGTCTTGATGGTCCTCCTCATTCTGGCTATTCTCAAGAGGCTCAAGATGCTTTAAATCTTAAGATACATCAAGAATGACAGTGAAAGTTAGGTTGCGTCCCAGCAACAAAAGTGACAAGAAGTGGATGGTTACTTTTGTGGATGATAAGCGACAGAAGGTGGTTCACTTTGGTGCCCAGGGAATGTCAGACTACACGTTTCACAAGAATCCAATGAGGATGCGTTCATATGTGGGTCGGCATGGTGGCAAGGTTCCCAAGACGTTGATGGATGATACAAACTCGAAGAGCGTTCATAGGCGTATGCTGGGTGTCAGGAATAGTGATCGTGAAAAGTGGGATAGTTCTGGGATGAAGACCCCAGGCTTCTGGAGCAGGTGGCTAACGTGGTCCATGCCCACCACCAGAGGTGCCAAGAAGCTCATTGAGGAGCGATACGGCATACAATTTGTCTGAAGAATCTCGTGAGCGTCATAGATACGTTGGTCGCTTCCAACGTCATCCTAACGGCATATGCGATTTTATCACCCATCCACCAAACCAAGTAATTAAAGTTATATGACGATAATAAATCAGAAGAGAGCCATGGCTTTTCATAAGCGCTTCCTTGAGGATATCGCTATGTGCGCACCCTACGAAGACACTGATGAACAGCGACAGGTTGTGTGGGACTGTGAGATGCTACTGAAAGACCTCCGACCCCTGTATCGCCAGTTGAGCCTCCGAGTTCGGAGGTGTCGCCGGGATCCCAAGGCTCGCAAGTATCTCGTCAGTAATCTGCAGAGGAAGAATACCGTCCGCCACAAGATGGACCAAGCCGAGGACATTCTTGCCTGGAGCCTGGGTAATTAGAAGGGTGGTCGCCGATTGTTGAAAAAATCATTGAGTTCCCTGACGTTCTGGCTCATCTCGTCAATGTCATTCTTGATGTTTACCAGCGGTTTACGAATTATCAGAACACCCACAAGTATAGAGAGACATATGAGCATCATTCAATGACTGCCACTTACCATACCCACATAAGTTAATAAATGAAATACGACATGCCACGGGACGAAGTTCCCACCCGTGATATGTGCGTTCCACGACTTTAACCATGCTGATAGCACGAGAATTCCCACGCTGGTGTCACGTCCGTGAACACTCCCGTGAATCACGGCGGTCGATATGGCACATACACGATCCGTGTTGTATCTCCATCCGGGGCGTGGGTCTCTCCAGTGGTTTGCACTGACCAGAGCCATGCCACAATTCACGAGTCCCCGCTTTTTTCTACCTCGTCGAATGTTTATGATACCTGGGATGACAAAACAGATACTCGTCACCACGAGTGGGAGCATCACTACTATAAAGGTTGGTAATTATATTTACAGGGATGACGACGGAGTATTGTCGAGTTTGTGGAGTTGGTAAAGAGTTAGATGCGTTTTACAGCCACAAGTCCAACACCGATGGAAGGGTTCAAAACCACATATCGGTTCGGTACACGTGTGACTTGTATTGCACCTCCGGGTTGTCCCACACCGTCAGTTGCTCGTTGCCGTACATCTCCTCGCAACCAATGTCCTCTGTGCAATCACGACCGCCCAGGGTCACGGGGACGGAGTAGTTGTTGTTCCCGTCGCCACCCGTGGTCCAGTAATGCCACCTGTCCCTGCGCCCCCTGACGGGCTTGGCGTAGATGGGGCGGAGGTCGTCGTCGCCCTTGAGGAGACCCACCTGATGCGGCGCCTGGGGGCGGTAATACTTCTGCACGGGTGGGGGGCGATACTCGGGGAGATCCAGCGTCTCGTGGGGGCGTTCGACCACCATGGTCTGCACGGGAGCTGGGTTGTGGTCCATCGGGGCCACCTCAGCGTTGCGAGGCATCTTGGAGTTGATGATGAACCCCATGATGACACCTACTGAGATGATGGATGCAATAATGAGTACAATGTTAAACCTTTTCATATTAATATAGGTATAGATAATGTTTGTATTGGGCATCGATGTGGGAATCATCAATCTGGCTCTGGTGCAAGTTGAAATCGTTGATGAGTCGTGGGACATTAAGAGGGTATGCGCTTGTCACAGAGTGGATATGACCCGTTTAACAGCGTTGAGAGAGACTACTGATCGGGTTGTCGCTGTGACACGTGAGTTTAAGGCTATATTTGATACGAGTGATGTCATCCTTATTGAGCGCCAGCCCCTGACTGGTCTCACGGGGGTCGAGGAGTTGTTTTTTTACATGTATCGCCAGAGGTGCATAAAGGTTTCGCCTAATGCTATGCACAAGTATTTCGGGATCAATCACTTAGATTACGAGGGTAGGAAAATCAAGACTGTTGCCAGGGCTTGCCAGTGGTTGAGAGAGCAGGATGGGTGGGTGAAAAATCCGGAGCGTCAGCACGACATGGCAGATGCCATGTGTATCATCTTGTGGTGGAGGGAGAAGAATAGACCACAGGGGCCCAATCCGTGGGAGTGCTTCAGATGTCTTTGAGGCAGTTCGCCCACCGCTCGCATGTCTCGGTCTGGTTGCACCACGCATATCCAGCGGACTCCTTGCAGCCCCACTCGTCGAGGTCACCCCCCAGGATGCGTCCGGCCAGGACGAGCGTGGAGCATGAAAGCATGTAGAGAGCGAAGAGAACCGTGCGAGAGTTCATTGTATGTTTTCTATATATTGTATCATTCTTTTAAAAACGTGGTAAAATATATAGTCAATGATACCCTGTGTATTCGACGGACACCATGGATATCTCCAGCCAGATACGGGGATGTGCATGTTCTATTACATGACGTTTGACAGTATCCTGGAAGTCGCAAAGTATCTAAAGAATGTCACACCCGGTCCAGAGTATGAAGGTGAGTATGTATCTGGTAAAAAAGTGATGCGAGATCCTGACATGGACATGTGGTGGTCCGAGGGAAGGTGGTGGTGCGACAAGAAGACGGCTGTGAAGGCTGCCAAAAGAATGTTTCGCTAGAGTATGGCGTATCTACCGCGTAAATACCTGGCGGGGCTGTCCCCATCTGAGAAGAAGACTCGAGCGTCTCGGATTCGCAAGGGATCCAAGACCCATCACAAGGATCCGAAGGCTTACAAACCCTGGAAGACTGACAAGGGGAAGAAGGTCAAGACGTCATCATACACCGTGCAGTTTCGCAAGAAATACGGAGCAGACAAGAAGACCCTGCCCCAGAAGGCTCGTGCAGCCAAGATACCACTGGGGATTCTCAGGAAGGTCTACAACCGCGGGATGGCGGCGTGGAGGACCGGGCACCGCCCCGGGGCGTCCCAGCAGGCTTGGGGCTATGCGAGGACGCATTCCTTCGCCATGAAGGGCAAGACCTACTACACCGCCGACGCTGACCTGGCTAAGGAACTCAGGGAAATAAAAAAGCGACGCACTAAGTAAGAAACAAATGCCAGAGTACGACTGTACCATCACGAGTAAGTTCACCTAATTCATGGGGTTAGGCAACCGAGTGCGGTCGCTGGATTTCGTGTCACCGTACGATCTCAATGGCAAGTCAGAGACGAGCACAAAATGTAGCAGGAAATAGTATATAAAGTTTTCTTGAAATATAGTATTACATCACGCAATGTTTCATCAGGAATATGATATCGTTCACACCAAGTCCATGAGGCCCGTCAAGCCCACCGTCAGTCAGTATACCCACCCTCGCTCGGGTATTGACATCAACCGTAAGGATCTCCCGAAGAAGGGGGAGCCGATGGAGTATGGTATATGCCGGAAGTAGTTATGTTAATTGGTGGATCCTCAACGACGTCCAGTGTAAAGTGGTTGCTATCTTGACAACACGGCACACCTGTGCTGTCAAGGTTTGCAGAGCACCGAGAACATTTATTATCTTGGTATATCACAATATAATGTCAGGCATTACTCAGCTTATTTCAGTGGGTGCTCAGGACGCCTTTATCACAGGTGACCCCCAGGTATCCTTCTTCAAGTCGATCTACAAGCGCCACACCAACTTTTCGATCTTCCACAAGACGAACATCTTCCAGGGATACCCCCGCGCTGGTGGGATGTCCACCATCCGCTTCGAGCGTCTCGGTGATCTCCTGAACTACACCTACCTGACGGTCAGCCTCAACGGTAATACACAGGAGGTGTCCGACTGGACTCAGGTAGTGGATCAGGTGGAACTGCTCATCGGCGGGCAGGTGATTGACACCCAGACCTCCGAGTTCTGTGAGGAGATCGCCATCGATACCCTCGCCAACACGGCTGCCAAGTCGTTCCCCGCCAGCCTCCACGGCGGTCTCGGGTCCGACTCGTACTTCTACCCGCTCCGTTTCTTCTTCTGCGAGAATTGGTTTTCCAGCATCCCCCTGGTTGCCCTCCAGTACCACGATGTGGAGCTGAGGATCCGGTGGGCGGCGGGGTTCAACAACTCCTACAAGTGCACCGCGCACTCGTGCTATGTTATGATGGACGAGGATGAGCGCAAGATGATTGCCACCCAGCCTCAGGAGATGCTCATCACTCAGGTTCAGAAGATCACCCCCAGCAATGACAAGATCCAGCAGCTGGACTTCAACCACCCCGTGAAGTTCATTGCCTCCTCGAACGCCGTGACCCAGAACTCTCTGGTGTCCGACACCAACAAGGTGAAGCTCGTGGCGAATGGTGTTGATCTCACTGAGAGTGCCGTGAGCATTCCCTTCTACACGGCGGTACCCTCGTACTACCACACGGATTACTCCAGCAGCAACGCGGAGAACATCTTCCTGTACTCCTTCGGGCTCAACACGAACAAGCACCAGCCGTCGGGGACCCTGAACTTCTCCCGTCTGGACTCGTTCCAGATCCACTGCGATGAGCCTGTCAACAAGAACATCTATGCCGTGAACTACAACGTCCTCCGAATCCAGAACGGCATGGCTGGGCTCACCTACGCCAACTAGAGCTTAAAAGGGTCAAACTATATTTGTAAAACCATGAGGTTCATCGACCTGTTCTGCGGGATTGGTGGCTTTCACCAGGCACTGACTTCTCTGGGCCACGAATGTGTCTTTGCGAGTGACATAGACCCTTCGTGCCGCAGGGTGTACCAGAAGAATTATGGGATTGAGCCAGTTGGGGACATCACCCAGCACCTTGACGAGGTTCCACCTCACGACATCATGTGTGCAGGGTTTCCCTGTCAACCCTTCTCGAAGGCTGGATTTCAGCGGGGCTTCGAGGACGAAAACAGGGGCAACTTGTTTTTTGTGATGTGCGAGATCATAGACCGCCACAAACCCAAGTATCTCCTGTTGGAGAATGTGCGCAACCTCGCATCCCACGACAACGGCAACACCTGGCAGGTCATAAGGCGCTCCCTGCGGGAACTGGGCTACAGCACCTACGACGACCCTACCATCCTGAACGTCCTGCACTTTGACATCCCCCAGAACAGGGAGAGGGTGGTGATAATGGCGGTGAGGGGTGGTGAACTCCCCCCACTCCCCGAGTTTTCCCGCAACCCCCGGCGGACCACTCAGGTACAGGTGTCCTCTGTGATGGAGGACCACCCCCCCAACCTGCCCCGCAAACTGCAGGTGGTTCAGGAGGTGTGGGATCGCTTTCTGGGTCTGGTGAACGATCCACCACGCTTCCCGATATGGACGGACTGGTGGGACTCTGGGGACGACCCGGACCCTCGGTATGTCAAGTGGATCTCCCAGAACAGGAAGTTCTGGGAGGAGAATAAGACTACTCTCCAGCCGTGGTTGGAGTGGGCTCGAGAGAAGCCTGAGTGGGTGGGGGCTGTTCGCAAGTTTGAGTGGCAGGTGGGAGGGACTGGGAGGACGCTTGACGATTTTTTGTGGACTCCCCGACCCTCAGGGGTCAGGGTGAAGAAGTGTGATTACATACCTACACTGGTTGCCATGGCACAGATACCAGTCTACGGACCGCAGCGGCGCAAGTTGAACCCCCGGGAGTTGCTGAGGCTACAGAGTTTTCCGGATGATTTCCAGTTCGAGGAGAAAGCGATATTCAAGCAGGTCGGGAACGCCGTGAACTGCCAAATGATTAGGTGGTGCATGGAGTTCCTCGCCTCCGTGTAATCTCCTCAAGCACCCTAGATTCCAAGGCGGTTAATTCCCTGTCAGACATTCCTTCGATACTCACAACCTCATCCACCTTCCTGAATCCTCTCATAACGCTGTATCTCACAGCACCATCAACGGGTTCAGGAAGTGGGACGAAGTGTGTTGCGTTTGTAAGCATCTTGAAGACCTCAGGTTTGGCTATGAGACGGTTTGTCTTGTTGTTGCTGGACAGAGACACATTCTCTCTGCAGAACTCCTTGGACACCAAGTAGAACCCAGCCTTGACGACTTTATTTTCACGCTTCCACCATGTCCCACCTTTCGTGATCAGAATTAAGATGTCGCAGTCAAATGATTCCCTTTGGGCGTCGGTCTCATTCTTGGACCAGTCCAGAGCAAATTTAGACCCGTCATCCTTCATGGAAGACTTGAGGGACAGGGGGACATCACACAATTTGAGGTCAGCCTCACCCACGTGATACTCCTGATACTCTTTCGCACCCTCGAAGTATTCCCCAAGGAAGTCGTCACGGATAGCACCACCGCGCATCCCACATCCATCTCCTGTCATGGACTTTTTAAGCGCATGAAAGCAGTTGGATAGGTACTGAAGGTCCTGACGCTCTAGAAAAGACTTGGCACTATCCATCTCTTTTATTAGTATAACCCTGAAACCTTAAGTGCCTACATACATTTATTTGTCAGTCTAATATATAGCAATGGGTCGCAAGAACACTTCCAAGGCAGCGACGCTTTCCACCAGTTTTAGGAAAGCGATGTACCGCTTCGGTTCATACGAGGAGAACTCACACTACTATTATGAACCTCCTGTTCGAGCAGGGTGTGAGCCGCCGCAACGTCTCCGCCTTCTTTAACATGCTCTCCGACACCTTCGGGGTGGAGGTGGCGGACTTTACGGTCACCCAGGACCTCACAAGCACCGAGAGCTTCGAGGTGGCATTCCACTCCTTTGCGGACGCCGCCACCTTCAACGCCTCCCCCAACTCTGCGGAGATCCTAGCAGCTTTCAAGCAGATGCTGGCAACCCGCTTCGGGGTTCAGGTGAGCGACAGCACCCTGACGGTCGTGGATGGGTCCGCAAAGTTCAGACTGCCGTGGAGACCGAGACATCCGATGTTGCCACCGCCATCCAGAGTGACTTTGGGAACCCCGTGGAGCTTGAGAAGATGTTCACCACCGAGATGGCAACAGCCATCGATGCACAGGGGGTATCCGGTGCAGCGCTGACGAACCTCAACACATTCTTCTTCCGTGGTGGCGACCGCAGCTCCCCACCCGAGATGCTCACCCCGGACCTCGGACTTCGTGGCAATCCCCACCACTCGAACGGCTTCGGCGGTTCCCGAGTCCACCACCACCTTCTACAAGTACCAGGCAGTCCCCGCAGAGGGCATCACCACCTCAGCCTTCAGTGTGATATTCCCCGTGAATGGTAATCAGGTGGTTCATTTCAATTCTGTATCAACTCCGCAACTCGTATCCACCCCTCGTGCCTTCTTAGCGACAAGTGGTAATCCTTCTTTCCCTGTCTGGTATGGGATATCCGCATACACCCAAGACGCAGGGGCAACGCTCTCATACAAATACATCCACAACGACTTATCACAGGAGACGGAGTGGATTGCTTTGATTGTTGGTAATGAATATGTGAATTATACCGATGTGGTTGCGAGGGACAACAGCCTTGGAGTCTTTGACCCATCCACCCAGCACCTCCTCGTGAGGCACGACCAGACCGACCGGCAAATCGCATACTTCTACGGCAGTATCCCCGACCCACTCCCAGCGCCCTAATTTACTCTATAGGCACAGCTTTCATGACCAGCCCCTCAACCGCATCACCCCTTATAGTCCCATAGGACACCAGCATTTCCTTCACCTCCTCCAACTGGCCGCGGAAGCACCACAAGTCCTGCACCACCTCCTGGTAGATACCACTCAGAATGCTCTGGACCTCCTCGTCCACCAGAGCCTTCTGAGCCTGCGAGCAGTCATCCACAACCGCCATGGGACCCACGGAAGCCCCGAACCCAAACTGTTCCACCATCTGGTACGCCAACTGGGTCGCCTGCTGTAGGTCTCCCTGGGCTCCCGAGGTTATCATGGACTTGCCGTAGACAATCTCCTCCGCAGCCCTGCCACCCATGGCAACCTTCAGCCGCCCCAGCATCGCCTCGCGGGTCGGGAGGTCGTTGTCCTCGTCAGGGATGAACTGGGTGAAGCCCCCCGCGTTCCCACGGGGGATGATGGTCACCTTGCCCACCCGTTGCTGGCACAGGACACCCATGATGGCATGCCCCGCCTCGTGGTATGCCACCAGCTCGTTGCGGTCCTCGGAGATCTCGCCAGTCTTGGGAAGCCCCAGGGTCACCTTCTCGTAGGCGTTGTCCACATCCTCCTGGGAGATGATGGTCCGCTTGTCCCTGGCAGCGTAGATTGCCGACTCGTTCATGAGGGACTGCAACTCTGCGCCGTTGAACCCTGGGGTGAGCTGAGCCAGGTCTTGGAGGCTGATACCCTCCTCCAACTTCTTGCCCGTGCTGTGAACCCCCAGGATCTTCTCCCTGCTCTCAAGCCCTGGGAGACCCACCTCCACCCGGCGGTCGAAGCGCCCCGGGCGGAGCACCGCTGGATCGATGGTATCGGGGCGGTTGGTTGCCCCCAGCATGATGATGCCCCCGTCGTCCTGATTGAACCCGTCCAGTTCAGTCAGCAACTGGTTGAGGGTCTGCTCCCGCTCGTCGTTGTTGTTGCCCACTGGGTCGGCGGAACGCACCTTTGCCAGTGCGTCCAACTCATCCACGAAGATGATGCAGGGGGCATTCTTGCGGGCGAGGTCGAACAGCTGGCGCACCCTGGATGCTCCCAGCCCCACGAACAGCTCCACGAACTCCGAGGCGGATGTGGCGATGAAGGGGACCCCCGCCTCACCAGCGATTGCTCGAGCCAGGAGGGTCTTGCCCGTCCCAGGTGGTCCGCAGAGGAGGCAGCCGGTGGGGATGCGAGCCCCAGCCTCCACGAACACCTCAGGGGTCTTGAGGAAGTCTACAATCTCCTTGACCTCCTGCAACTCCTGATCGATACCGGCAACATCCGAAAATCGGGTTTCAACCTCGCCGATGACCTCAAATTTATTGCCAAGTCCAGGAGGCGTCAGCGAGCGACCACCACCACCTTGGCGCATCATCTGGATCACAAAGCTCACGGCTGTAAAGACGAGGAGGACCATGAATCCGTTGGACACCATCTCCCCCACGGTGGTAGGGGGGTTGGTGAGCAGGATATTGACGTTGTGATCCCGCATGGTCTGCAGGAGCGTGTCGTTTATGAAAACCTTTGCGGTGTCGGAGACACCATCCTCTCTGAGAAATTGGATGTCAGATTTCCCTGGGAAGATTGCGACGTTGGTGATGCTATCTGACTCGACCAGTGACATGAAGTCAGAATAAGTAGACACCCGAGGCACCGTGGAAGTTCTACGAGGCTTGACATGGCGGCGATTGAAAGTGATGTATGGACGTATAGACAATGCCTTCATTGGTTTTGTACATATAGTGGTGAACCTTTAAGTAGTACTGTGAAAATCTCTATAGAATTTTTTCGCATTATATGATATACACCAATGGGAGGAGGCAGTAGCACCTTGAAAGTCAGGGACGAGTTTGACCTGAAATCTCTCAACAAAAATGTAACAAATGCCGTATCAAAGACGAGAAATGAGACTAACGTCATCGTGGAGAACAAGAATAACATGAAATTTAAAGGTATTTCTTGCAGGGGAGGGACAATTCAAGCAAACCAAACTATATCTGGAGACGTCGCAGTCAGCGTAAATTTCCAAAAGAGCGACATAAAAAACCTTGCGTCTGCGATACATGAAAGTGTAGACGCGGATATAGATCAGAAAGTGAAAGAAACTTCTGAGATGGGCGCGGGGTGGGGAGATTTTAGTGACAAGAATACCGAAGTCAGTACACTGATCAAGCAAGAATACAAAAAAATTGTCACAACTGATTTTTTAGAAGAAACTGTAAATGAAGCGCAAGCTTTTGTGAAAAGCGCAAATAGTCAAAACTGGGAAGATATCAGTGTCGACCCGTGTGGCATCGAGGGTGTGGAAAATCCTGCAAATGTAGCATTGTTATTGAATGCGTGTAAGGTCGATGGAAAAGCACCACCGTGCCTAGTTGCCACGCAGGATATCGCAGTTGACGTACTGGTTGAGAATATCACAAATATGATTTCGGAACAGGTTAGCGATTTAACGATCGACATGTCAACTGTGTTAAAAGCCACGACAGACGTCGAAAAGGAAAGCAAGGGAGTTGCAGATGTGGTGGGCACGTTTTTTGACGGTATAACAGGGATTCTTAATAGTCCGGGTTTTATAATAGGGTTGGTTATAGTGATTTTATTGATAGGATTGTATATAAATTTTAGGAGTGGAGGTGGTAAAAATGCGGGAATGGCGATGATGATGTCTCAAGGGAGGCGCGGGCGGGGGATGAATTACGCCCAATTCTGAAATCACACAGTGGGGATAAATTCCCACATCAGTTCCTTGCAAATGTTCCTCCATATGGAGTCTTGAGACGCTAACTTGTCCCTAGACTTGAGTAGGGGAAAGTAAATCAGATACTGATCCTCTGACAATAACTCACAGAACTTGTAAAGCACGTAGGAGTATGACAGGAAATTCTTGCGGTCTGGAGGGCAATGCTTGTCAAAGGGTGATTGTATTTCGTTGAACATATTCTTCAGCCTCTCCTGCAGAGTGCCTGGCATTTTCATGGGTGGTATGCCACTGAGGATGTTTGTGATGTATGGAACGTGTTCGTAATACTTGTTGAGTCTCAACTTTTTCAGGAATGAGCGAACCTTGGCGTGTGTGATGGAGTCCACCGCCTTGGTTCTCTCCTTGCGGAACTCGATCCTCAACACGTCAACGACTTCGGGTGGAATGGTGGTGGTCTCCTCAGCCTGGAGTTGGTTGAGCCATTCCTGGAAGTGGTTGGACCGCTTGTAAGAATAGTTAACGTTACGATCCGGGTGTTCCTGTTCGTCCTTGTATGACATTTCATACCCTTGGTGCTGTCTGCACACACCACAACTTTGACAAATCTCCACCCACCCCACGTGATCCAAAAACACGTTAGAACTGTTGCAGGCGTCGCACGGTTGGAGGATGGTGTTGTGTGTGTATTTGCTCACAGGTTGTTGTGATGCACTACCCCGAACATTCTCGACTTGTTCCAGATATTCATTAAAGATGTCGCTCTTCTTGATACCACCCTTACGTGTAGCACCGAACAAGGACTTCTCCTTCTCCGTCGGATCCAGCCCGCTATACTTATTGATAAACGGAAGGCACTTGATCATATACTCGACGAGCTCATCCCCTTCTAATTCGTTCAACTTAGATTCATACCGTGCGTGGAAATTGGTATCCATTACGCATATAAAGACTGACACCTTTATTTGAGTAGTGATGATGAATATGAAAGAGTTTATGCTAACTATCATCAACTTCTTCCAGACTATGATGAACTTTATGATCATATCCCGCAAGGTGACTATAGAGGGACCAGTGAGACTGTATGCAGGTCCGTTTGGGCTCGTGTGGGGTACTACCCGTAACCGAATCGATGCGACCAATGCGATTCACAGTGTCAACTACTTGTATAACAACAAGGTGTATACATACGTCTCACGGTCTCTGAAGCCCATGTGGCCACCGGTGTCTCCTCCGAGAGAGATGGGCTTCCGTCCTGCCATCAAGTCAGCGGACGTGGTCATCAAGGGGAATCTAGACCGAAAGTGTGACGTGACCCGAGATATCAAGCGAATGGCTGGACCTCGGGGAGACTGGCATCAGCGCCGCTTCTCACCGAGGGATGTGTTTGGTAGTAGTTGTTCTAACGTCATTATGACCGATGTCCTGGGTGGAGTCAGGACGGTGGATGCGGATGAGACCTTTTACATATCTTCCAATTCCACATCAGAAGCCAAGTAGAAGTCCAGATATCCCAGATTAGCGACTGAGTAGTTCAGGACGAGGAAATTCACCGACGCCGTCTGTCGGAGGACCACGTTGCTTGATAACCCCGTCGCCTTCGTGAACAGATTGAGATACTTCAGGCTGTATGTTCCATCCATGGATTGTTCCACATTATCTGGGAATTGGATCTCCGTGCTTTGGCTGGCAAAGTCCCCCTGACAGGCGATGGTTAATTTATCCGTGTGTCGAGATATGGAAACCTTCTTTGCGATGTTCCCCATATCCCTACATATGCGCTGAAAGTCCCCTGATGGCATGACGGTTTCCACCAGATCAGGTGGGGTCTCTGGGCTTTCGAAGAAGTCCTCGTTTATATCCAGGAGGTTCAGGGTGAATTGGGTCTTCGACCTCTTCTCGGCGTTCTCCACTGTTATGTCTATCTTGTCGGTGGTGGTGATGGACATTGTGAGGATGTCGTTGTTCCCGATGATCTTGAGGAGCTTGAACATGTTCGTCATGTTGATTCCCGCCACCTCCTTGGATCCAGATGCCGGAGGGGTATACTCCTCGAAATTCTCAGCAGGCAAGTGAAGATCGATGAGCGTCACCTTTGACGTATCCAAGGTGAGGATCTTGACGCCCGTGTCATCAAATACAATGTTTACGTCGTGGAGTACATCCTTGAGCACTTCGAAAATCGATCGGAATGCGGTTGCTTGTACGGTTCGCAGGAACATCGTTCTACTGACTTCTAATCAGTATTCTTTAATGAACTTTGCATAGCCTGATATGCATCGGTGACTGTGGAGTTGATTCTAGCCTCCAACTCTGCAGTTATCTGGGGCTGGATGGACTGTCCGTAGTTGTCGAGGGTAAACATCCCAACACCACCCGAATCGTCCTCGAGGTTCGTCAGCCCAGCATACCCACCCATACCTCCAACCTCTTGTGGAGGGATGAGACTGTTCACCCAGGCGATACACTGCTTACCCACCATCACCTGCCCCTGCTGGGTCATTATGGTGGGAACGCTCTTCACCGTGTTTCTGAATTTCTGGGGAACCCCGTGCACAGTCACGTTGTGACGGCGGATCATCTTGCTGATCTGTGGGTGTTTGTCAAGCCACTTGGACAAGTCGGAGCTGTGAGAGCAACGGTCACTGTAGAATAACAGAGCCATATATTATTCTCTGTCTAAATAATAATGATGTACATTGTCGCACTTATCTTAGTCATATTATTCTTGTGCAATAACCCGAAGGCGAAGAAGGAGGCTTACGAACTGTTCGGAGGATCTGGGTTCAAGCGGAGCAAGGCTCTCCCATCTAGTGTGGGAACCATGAGCGCCCCAGCTGGGGTGGTGGAGGAAAAGGTGACGAACGCCACACCTGACCTTATCCAGACCCTGGTCAGGGCCACGGCATCCGCCTTTCCCAACGAATGTCTGTTTCCCATCGAGACCAACTCCATCAACAAGGTGGGTGACAACTACAAGTGTTCATTCACGTTCGTCAGGTATGACACCGGCTTCCCGACCGGTGTGGTCGTCCAGTCCATGGTGGACTCCCGGACTGGCAAGTTGCTGGGTGCAGCCACCCAGAGCACCAAGACCGATGAAACCACCTCGTTCACCAAGCCCATGTTCCAGTACGGCGAGGTGGTGGAGACCCTTCCGACTGCGGATGCGCTTAGGGACGTAAAGATTTAAATATGATTATTATAGGATGAACGTGAATGATATCCACGCCAGGGAGGACAAACGCCTCGAGGTTAGAAAGGTCATATACAAGGAGATCTACGAACAGGCTACGAGGAAGGTTAGTAGAGCTGTTGACGTGGGCATCCATTACGCAACATTTGAGATACCTTCATTCGTACTGGGTATGCCATCTTTTGATAGGGGGAAAGCGTTGACTTATATCACGCGTCAGTTTCAGAATGGCGGGTTTAGTGCTCGCCACATACAGGGGTGGGAGATCGTCATTTCATGGGAGAGAGAACGCGGAACAACTCAGAAGACGGTGGAACCACCGACGCCGCAAGCTGACACCCCCGTTGCAGACGATTCCGATTTCAGTAGTTTCATAAACCTGCGCAAGACTGCGGAGAGATTGAAGCAGAGAAAATAGTTGCAAAGTTTAATGGATATCCTAACAGTTGCCCGTGACGAGTATCGCCAGCAACTGGCAGAAATCATGGCTCCCCATATGGTCGTTGTGTTCCAAGAGATGTATGACAAGGCGGTTCAGCTTTCAAAAGGCAAGCAGGTGCTCAAGAAGTTCCAGGAGTTGCTGAGGGACGTGAAGGAGTGGAACAGCAACATCGTCAAGGGACACTCTGACACCATCAACAACGCGTGTTCGTGGTATAGCGATCTACTGGCGGCGGTGTTCGTGAGTAGTGTCAAGATCCTGGCATCTGTTCGCCTTTCTGCAGAGAAGAAGAAGATCAATGTCAAGATTCCCCCCAACGAGACGTTCATTCAGGGATGTTATGAGAATGCAGCCCGTGACTTGTTCAAGGATCCGTATATATTCCAGGAGGAGGGGAACGAATACGACAGGGACATCAAGCTGATGGCTCGATTCAACGATGCGATCCACCTGACCGTCAAGAATATGGTTCCGATTCAGGAAATTCTCAAGACGAACATCGGCACCCGTGAGGACTCAGAGTATGTCGGTTTCGAAGCGGGTGGCGCACTTTCGGACGAAGAGGAGGAGCCGGAGGAACCGGAGGAACCGGAGGAACCCGTGGAGGAGCCGGAACCCTCAGGGGAGATGGAGGGTCCCACTCCAGCCCCAGCGGTTGGTGGAGCCCCCGAGGTTCGCGACATCCCTCTCGAAGGTCAAAGGGGTGTGGACGAGGAGGGTTTCGATGACGAAGATGAGGAAGACGATGGAGACTTAGCACCAGGTGCTCCTCCAAAATAATCTGAGTAAACTGTAATTATGGACATCTCTGAACAGCTTAGGGACCCCTTTGGAGCGGCGATGGCGGCAGGGCTCATCACCGCTGGCTACATCCACATGCGAGCTAAGATGAACAACGAGGGAAAGCTTCAACCGTCGCAGTACACCAAGCCTGCCATGCTCAACGCCTTGATGGTGTACTTCATCATGGCTAATGGAGTTGGTAGCAAAGAAAAAATCTCGTCAGATCCTTATTAAAGTTTTCATACTATAGATTACAAATCATACGATGGCATCTGTCGGTGCATTCAATGACATGCTCTCTCAGTTTCTCTCAGAACTTACACAGACGTTCCCGGAGGAAAAGGGTATCAGGAAATACGAGTCGGCATTCGACCTCCTTCGCAAATCCAACCCCCGCAAGGTGGTTGAGAACTTCATGATGATCGCAACTCCTCTTCAGGAGCGGATCATGGCAAAGGATGAGAGTGTTCTGCTGGGTGATGATCTTCGATCTTTGGGTGAACTGAACATTGGCAAGAATTGGGCGGATTGTTCCGACAACACTCGTGCTTGTATCTGGCAGTATCTGCAGACGTTGACTATGCTGGGTATGACCATCACCGCACTCCCAGCCGATACCCTGGCTGCTATCGAGGGTGTGGCGGAGAAGACGGCGGGGCAGATTGCATCTGGTGAGCAATCGGAGGGTGATCTGATGAAGATGTTGGGTGGTCTTCTCGGAAACCTTCAGAAGTAAAATCTTCGTATATCACAATATAGACAATGGACGGTGAAACACCAGTTTGGTTTGATAATCCTCATGAGTTGATGGAAAACGATCAACTCTTGAATTTCTGGCCCACCAAGGAGCAGGATCCAGCAGAGCGAGTGAACGCAGCGACTCGCTTCATCCTCTATAGCACCTTGATTACATACGCATTCCGCCGTGATGAGCGGGTCTTTATCCTGACGTCGATGGTTATTATTGGGTTGTGGGTGCTTTACAGCAACGGTGCCATTAAGGGGAGTTCGTCGATTCAGGCGGCTCCAGGTGAGGAGGCGGCCCAGAGTTGCCGCCGCCCCACATCTGATAACCCCATGGCAAACATCACTGTTGCGGAGTTTGGCAAGCCATCCCCTCCTCCGGCGTGTTTCTACCCCACGGTGCGCAAGGAGGTTATTGACAACCTGGATAACCTGATCCCCTTTGACGCTGGGCGCAGTAGGTCGTCCCTTCCTGAGCACCAGAGGAACGCCGCCTCCCGCCAGTTCGTGACCATGCCCGTCAGCACCGTCCCAGGTGCCCAGACGGACTTTGCGGAGTGGTGCTACGGTAAGAAGTTTTCGCCCCTTTGCAGGAACGATCAGAGTGTGTGTAGCCCCGACGTTCGTGGTGTGCAGCTCGACAACTTCCGAGGTCTCGCTGAGACTGGAGACCGTCGCTGATTTAATTCTCAAGATATAACAGAACCATACATGGCATATCAATTGAGCACTTCGCCTGTTCAAGTTGACGCTGGGAGCGCCCCCGTGCAGTGCGCCACCGACAACTTCTTCATGTACCCACAGCCTGTAAACACCCCGCAGAACTGCGGTCCGTGCCGCCCCAACACGGAGCTCCACGGCACTGCCCCTTATTACGCGGGAAAAGGCGCCCCTTCGGAACTCGTGGACGTCCAGGATCGCCTGCGACCTCAGAGCACCACTCGTTTCGGCAGGGTGCTGGTTCAGAGCGATCGCCAGTTCCACCCGCATCAGGACATGTCCTGCGCCGCCCCCGTCAAGGTGCGAACTTCCTACCCCAGTTCAACCCGCTCGGACATTCAGAACGCATCCTTCAGCCAGAGGTATTGTCCTCGTCAGTAAATAATAATCTATATGAATTGTAATAATGGCTGATCCGTTGTCCATAGCCGCAATTTTCGCTCTGGCTTTTGCCGGGAAGCAGTTGAGTGATAGGAAGCCCGTTCCACAAGAGCCTCCTCCCGCTCCTCACGCTAACCGCCAGAATGTCACAGAATTGCTCAACGCAAGATACGAAATGGGAGAGACTGCAGCTGCTCCCCCTTTGAACAAGTTTGATCAGATGAAGATGGAACATCCATCATTTTCAGTTATAGCGCCGATGACCAACGTGAATGGTGAACCCGTCAAGGATTTCCGAGATCGTCAATACATCAGCGGGAAGATGAACAACCTGTCGCCCAGCACGAAGGAGTTGGTGGGTCCAGGTCTGGGTGTCGACCCGAATGTCCCAGCCTACGGTGGATACCAGCAGATGTACCGTGTCAATCCCATCAATGTGGGTGAGTACAAGTTGACCCATCTCCCAGGTAGGATCAATCACGGACACGCCCTCAACAAGCAGACGGGGACCGTGGGGGACCTGACCCACCACAAGCCCGAGACTACCGCCTACCTCCCCGAGCGCCGCCCACCCCAGCCGGGGCGGGCGTCGGGGCAGGGCGGAAACCTCAGCGGCGTCCGGGTGCGCGAGGAGTATGAGAGGACCAAGAGGGTCACGGCGCGTAGCACCACAGGGTACCGCGGGGACGGTCTGGGTTTTGCACCCGCCAGGAGCACCGTCTCTGCCTCCCAGTCGTCCCAGGATCCCACCCGAAACAAGTCGGACCTCAACTCCCACACGTTCGTGCACGTGGACAACGCCGCCCCAGGGATCTCCTCGTGGACGCACGGGTATCAGAACACCCCCAATGACATCAGGGCGGCGGATCGCCGTGGGCAGGGGCATCGCCAGGGGAACGGCGGTAGGATGAACGTCCGAGAGAGCGCCCAGAAGACGGCGGGTCTCATCACGGCAAACCGCTTCGACCAGTCTCGCACTGACGGTCGCCTCGGGGTTGCCGACCCGGGTCGTCGCTTCCAGCAGTACGCTCCCCTGGGTAAGCAGAATAACAACGCGTTCAAGGGCATCATGGACGAGCGTGTCATGGGTGCGGGCAGCCTGGATATTGCACACAATGTGCTCCAGAACAACCCACTCGCTCACCACGTTGGCGGGGGTCCATAAAATTTACTCACTTATTGTAGACGATGCGACATATTGTCACATTCGATAGTTCAGAAAGGGATCTTAGTGTCTGGCCGAATCCTCAGGATTTTGAAAGGGCATTCAACACACCCGTGTACAACGTCAGCGAAATTGCCGTTGTAGCCGCGCAAATCCCTCTTAGTCAACCCACACTGGTTAACGGTAATCGGGCAATACCACTCGGTGCAGGGAACCCGTCTGTGTTCCTGGAAAATGATAGGTTCATATCGAACCCCGTGGATCTTGCGGCGCATGTGCAGACAGTCACCGGGCTCACCGTGACCTATGACACCGATCATAGGAACCTGGTGTTTACAGGAGTGACCGCCTTCGAGTTCAACTGGGAGACTGCGGAGTATCTGGATGGGTATGGACCAGCTGCCAACCTTCTGGGGTTTACGGGTGCGGACGTTCAGGCGACCGAAACCTCTCCTGGAACGTGGGAACTCCGGTCTGGTGTGGTGAACCTAACCACAACTGTTCGCAGCCTCTTTCTCCGCCTGACACACGGTGAGGACGACCTGACGGAGCCGGTCTTCCTGAACTCCGATCACGCCATGTTTTTCGGCAGGATACTGGTGGATCCCAGTCAGAACACACTAGCAATGAAAAATGGTGAAGTGCTGGTCAGGAAGTTGGAGGTCAACATACCCACCATGACATCGGGGCGCCTGAGGCTTTATTGGAACAACGGAAATAGATTGTTTCAATACGACCTGAGAAACTCGAACATACTGATCAAGTTTGCAATTGAATGTGACCATACAAAAAAGAATACTGTATATGAAGATATACTAGACCCTGGTAAACTCCCCCCGCCTGTTGATCCTCCCCTATTGGATTTTCCAGAGCGAGTTTACATTCGAAGGGAGTATAAGATTGCTGCGGTGTTTGCTATTCTTATAATGGGGTTGGGTGCTCTGCTGATGTTTAACGGGCAACAGCGTACACCGGGGAGCGCGGCTTCTTCACACCCGGCGACAGGCGGGACACAAGCATGAACACCAGGATGGACAGGACCGTCGTGAGGGTCGCCGTGATGGCGAGGGCACCCGGGGTCTGACGGTTGCTGGAGATCAGCACGGACACCAGCGCGCGGACGACGTCCATCCACGCGATGGCAGAGGCAAAGCTGAAGCCCGCCACGATGGAGTTAAGGGACTGAGACTCGAGCTGGTTAACGACAGCCTTAATCATTTTCAATATATACTTTCAGCTGAGAAATTTATTCGTCGAGAAAATCAAGTTCCTCTTTAACAACAGTCTTGTATGATGTCAATGGTGGCTTTACATAAACCTTATGCTTCTGGCGTGATATGCTGCTGGTGTCAGATGCGTAATCTGTGTCTGTGTCGCCATAACTTTCATCGTGAGTAATCTCTGAATCGTCATCGTCGTAGTCGTCAGAGTCATAGTATGGTACAGGCAATTCATTGTTATCGTCTGGTTCTGGTATGATGGGAAATGAACCGTCCTGTGGATTTTGCCACCCCTTGGGGTCAGTCTTGCCGACCTTCTTCAGGGGTTTCATTCGCCCCCTATCTTGTCTATAGACGATTTTATCATTTGCTCCATAAGAGACGCAGGCTCCCAAGTGTGCCACGTGTCATAACACTCGTTGAGTGCCACCATCTGAGGATCGGTTCCCTGATAACGCGTGAATGGTTCATCATCTTCATCGACCTCCTCGATGTCAGATCCACTATCCTCATCCTCATCCTCATCTTGGAGTTCAGGGAACAGAGTGCCCTGGGTCCGTCCTGTAACATTGCGAGCCGAGTATCGCAAGGCGTATTGCATGTCCACTGAAGTCATGGTGGATCTACCACACGCCTTGCAATATTCCCCCGCCAGTATGACTGCCGCCTCCATGACCGGGGTAAAGCCTTCAATTGCTGTCTCGATGATTTGTTCCTCCATCTCCTTTTGATATATGTAGCCTCGTACCCTTAATTAGGTGAAACGTCGTTGAATATGACACCACCCAGTCCGTGCTGTATCCTGAGGATGTTGTACACCCTGGCGTATATCCTGACCGTCCTCGCCTTGTCGGTGGGTGTCAGGTTGAGGGTCATGTCCTTGTTGAGCACCCTGCTCATGTTAATCTGACCGCTCGGGGTATCACTCTCTGGGTTGAGGGCAAAGCTGTAGCAGTAGATGTCACGGGTGGGGACTCTGGTGTGATGCCTCATGGGCTGCATATACCTCAAGAGGTTCGTGTCAGCCACCTCACTCGAGATCCGAGTCTCGTGGTTGAAATCCAAGTTCATGCTCAGCAGTTGTTGATACTTGGGGTTGTAGAGGTATCGGTGGTTTGTGTAGTTGAATAAGTCGTTCTGCTCTGTGACGTTCGAGTTGGTCTGGACGGTCATCCACAACTCCTTGCAGGGATTGGTAAACCCGAGGCGAGCGCGCGCCAACACTTCGTTCGCCGAGACCTTGATGGCACTCATTTGGGTCTGAGTAATCAGATAGTCGATACCACGAGACTTGAAAAATTCAATCTCTGACTGGGTCACATAGACGTACTCCACAGGCATCTCGCACCTGAAACGCCCATCGGCGCTCAGATCAGACGCTGGATCCACCACGATACTCCCAAGATCGATGACGGTGCTGTAGAAGGTGGACGAGGACGCCGCTGTGATACGCGTGGCAATCTCCGCTGGCGACAGGGTATTGAAGTATCCTCGAGTTTCGAAGTACTGAAAGGATGCGGACGCCGCACTAGAGGACAGCGCCGTTGATATGAACCGCGAGCCGGAGTCCGACTCGACGGGCTGCACCACCGCATTCTGCCCCGCATTGGGTGTGCTCAGGGTTACGGTCGATGAGGAACCGGTGATGACACCCCCACTGAGATCGGAAACCGGGAATGTTTCACCGTTCACCACAAACTCCGAGGACTGTTGGTATCCCGCATCTTTGAAGATTACCTCCACCTGTGCGGGGGTCCCGTAGAACCTGATGGTTGCCAGGTCGGAATCAGGGGCGCTCTGA
>Ga0102855_1000101_pt1 | contig 31069 bp, 28 predicted proteins | sample Colrivmet1370B02_FD_78450 | JGI IMG/M metagenome (GOLD analysis project Ga0102855, IMG submission 78450) | Estuarine microbial communities from the Columbia River estuary - metaG 1370B-02 | ecosystem: Environmental > Aquatic > Marine > Intertidal zone > Estuary | place: USA: Columbia River...
AACTCCACGCAATGATGCCGTCCGGTTGGATGAGGTAATAACTTGGAGTGCCTCCTACTTTCCACTCCTTCATGTTGTCCTGGTCGAGGTCATCGATGTAGGGAAATGCGTGTGCTGAGCCGTCACGACTGCCGCAATCTGAACCTGCACAAGATTGACCGGAATCGGCCGTTTTGTCTCTAAATGCCACGATTTCGGCACGACTTGAGTCGTGACCGTTGATGTCGAGTTCAGTTACACTTGCGATGAAGTTGACAATGGCTCCATCCCATTGAGGGTTGCTTCCATCAAAATCAGCAGAGTTTGCAGACATATCTGCTGCGGACTTAACACAATATGGACAATCAGTGTCCATAAATTCCAAAGCAACCCACTGCCCCGATGCATCCCCTTCTTTCCAGTTTGAATCCCAATAAGACTCGAGATTGAATGTAGTCCAACCTCCGCTGCCGTTGTAGAATTTGCCTTCTAAGGCAGGTGCTCTTTCACCGGCTTTGGTTCCAGTTGCAATAGGACTGGTGGTGGCTGCAATAATAATTAAGCCGACAAAAAACAGGCTCATTACTCGGATAAGGGCTTTGGTACGAACATCTGCTTCATCATCGTATATATTTTTCAATTTCTCATCTCCTTGGCATTCCAATTTCTTCTATGAGGGCGCGTGCAGTATGGCGTATAGCCTCTTCACTGTTGTACCGTACATCGTATCCTGAGGAAAGCATCTTATCAATCCCAAGCATTGCACGAGGAATATCACCTGCCCAGCCTCGATCACCACCAGTGTACTCGATGGATGCATCATGGCAACCGGTTTCTTCAACGACTATTTCGGCAATGCGGCGAACAGATGCAGTATCATGCGAACCGAGGTTAAACAGATTGAGTGGTTCATCGGTATGCTTCATGACGTGAAGGATTCCATCAACGCAATCTTCGACTTCCATGTACGACTTCTCTTGCAGTCCGTTTCCGAGAACCTCCAGTCGAGAGGGGTCGGATTTGAGTTTGTGGATGAAATCAAAGATCACACCATGCGTACCTCGGGTACCTATGATGTTTGCAAACCGGAAGATCCAGGCTTGGAGTCCGAACGTCCCCACCCAACTGCTGATGAGGCCTTCTCCTGCCTGCTTGCTGGCGCCGTAAAGTGAAATGGGCATGCAAGGGCCGTGGTTTTCAGGCGTAGGGAGCGGAGCATCTTCGCCGTAAACAACCGAAGAGGAGGCGAAGGCGATTTTTTGCACCTCACATCGACGCATGGCTTCTACAATGTTGTAGGTGGCAAGTGTGCCTTGGTTCAGATCCGTGTCCGTAATTCGGGTTCCAAGCCGAATATCGGGATTTGCAGCCAAATGGAACACGCAATCGATGCCTTCCATGGCTGAAAGGACCGCTTCAAAGTCAGTAATGTCGCCATGTATATGCGTCACTGCTCCAGAATCAAGGTGAGATTGGATAAACTCAAGTTGACCACTTGAAAGGTTATCAAGAGCAACAACAGTATCGCCACGAGCAACCAACCTGTCGATGAGATGTGAACCGATGAACCCAGCACCGCCCGTAACCAACGCTCGCATGGGCTGTTTCAAGAAACACCCATGTATGAGCCTTTGGTAATGTTGTTGATACTGGTCGTGTTGATTCTACTCCGTTGATGTATACGGGACGATTGGTTTGATAAGGCTTAACGGAATGTTTCATGTTTGCCGCCGTAGATAACGGCGATGGAGTTGAAAAACGTGCCAAAAAAGAATATAAAAACGATGCCAGAAACCCAAAACGAAACTGCAAATATGCTTGTAGGATACGTACGTAAAAGCAATGCCGGTGGAGCTCTAAAAGTCTCCATCAATACCGACGCTTTTTCAGACTGTTCGACCTACGTCACCAGTGACGGTCAAGCGTATGTACCGCTTGTAATCTCACTGAATGCGCTTGAAAAAGTGCTCAGTGGAGAGCGAGCAGTTACCACGCTTTCGCAGCTTCAAGATTAGAGCGTTCAAGTTCAATCGTAGATGAATACGTATCCAGTGAATACGGTGCCGCTTGCTTGGGGGTTTCGACCCCTGAGCAAGCCTTCTCCTGTAACATGCAACAAGTGTTGGTGCAGTTACTATATTACTAAATAGAATCGGAAAGCGCCAAACATTGGTGGAAACATGATTCGAAGTGTCGATTCAAAGAAACCTTTCATCGTTGCTGGCATGCCCATGTACAACGAAGAGGAGACCATCGGAACGGTCGTTATTACGGCTCTTCGCCATGCTGATGCAGTGATCTGCATCGACGACGGGTCCTCGGATTCAAGTGCACGAATTGCAGAAGCATGTGGCGCTCTTGTCATCCGGCATCGCGTTAACCGAGGTTATGGAGGTGCTCTGAAAACACTGTTTGTGAAAGCAAAAGAGATGGAAGTCGATGCTCTTGTCGTCCTTGACAGTGACGGTCAACACCGTTCAGAAGATATTCCAAAACTGCTCAAACCAATTCTTGATGGAACTGCTGATTTTGCCATTGGTTCGCGGTTTGTGGAAGGCGGAAGTGGAACCCATATGCCCGCCTACCGCCGACTTGGAATCAAAGTAATTACCGCAGCAAGCAACCTCTCTAGTGACCTCGGAATAAAAGATACACAATCCGGATTTAGAGCATTTTCACGTACTGCACTTGACCGCCTTCGTTTTGATTCCGAAGGAATGGAACTTTCTCTGGAAATGCTTGAAGACGCCCGAGAGAAGCAATTGGATATTGTCGAAGTACCAACAGTGATTCGTTACGATGTTCCAAAGGGTTCGAACTTCACAGCAGTTTCTCACGGATTCACCGTCCTCACATGGGCAATGCTTTCTCTGTCTCAAAAGAAGCCGCTGCTTGTCCTTGGTCTACCTGGTTTCGGACTCTTAGCAACTGGGGCTGCAATGGGTATGAATGCTGCACGTGGTGTTACAACTCAAATTGATAGTTTCTTGGGTCCTGGGCTTTCCGCAGTTTGGATTGGCGTTCTTGGACTTTCGCTGATGGCCACTGGATTGGTTTTGCAAAGTGCCCGTGGGTTCCTTCGACATCTTTTGGTTCGAGAATTTGGACTCGACTGAGGCAGTTTACAACGGTCTGCTCTAGCATTTCGGAGCATCATTCAAAGCCCCCCTCGTTATCGCAAGAACATGGAGAAGGACGGTAACGACGCCAATCTCCGCGAGAAACTGTCCAATCTCCGAGACCAATCAAGTGCGCATGCCATGCGGCGCATCGATAAATTCTACGGCAGTGTTCTTGCTTCACCGTCGACGGTAGTCATTCTGCTGCTTGTCGTCGCCGCTTTTTTTGCTCAACAAGGCATGTCCTTCCAAGAGCAAATAGATGATGACGTCGAAATATTCCTACCTGACGGAGCACCATCGACTGAATTACTCAAAGAAGTAAGAACAGAATGGTCTACAGACATTGCCATTATCTACATCCAAACTCCGAACGCCTACAATACCGGCGATCAAATTAACATCACGGATGTTGCTTATTTGCGAGAAATAAGTTGGGTCGAGGGGGACGATGACAATATAAACGATCCCGGCTCAACCAGCAGAGGTATCGACTACAGCAAGAATGACCAGGGAAGAGACGACGGGGTATTATGGATTATTTCACCAGCACAGGTCATCAAGGAAATCAATTCCGCAGACGGTCGGTTTAACAGTTCATTATGTGAACACGGCATCAATACACGTATTCCACTCGCTCTCGATTGCTCAGGACTACCAGGAGGTGGTGCGTATTCGATACCCGACCAAGATCGAGTTGACCAAATCATTGAAGAATCGAACGGTGGATTTGACGCCTTGTTCAAAGATACCAACGATATGGACCTTGACTATGACAGCGACAACGACGGTAACAAAACCAACGACATGGACGGCGATGGGATATGGGACACTGCTGCAATAGTAATTGGGATGCATCACGATCCAACGGAAGCTAATTTTCGTGACTTCAGCCATCTTCACAGTCATTTTCAAGATGTCATAGACAATCGTTCGAGCGAAATGCAAAACACGGAGATGACCGTCACTGGGCTCACCAAAGTGCTTGAGGATATTTCAGATGCCATCTATGAAGATCTGCTTAAAATTCTGCCTTGGTCGGTCGTTTTCACGATTTTTGTCATCACATTACTTCACCGTTCTCTAAAAGTTGTCGTCATAACTGGAACCCCTATCGTAATGGCCCTTGCAGTAACCTTTGGTTCATCGGTACTTCTCAACATCACACTCACCCCGATGATTGTGGCGACGTTCCCAATTTTGATTGGCCTGGGGGTGGATTATGCACTTCATATGGTCAACCGTATCGAGGAAGTTCGTAGAAAAGAAATTGACAAAGCTCATGATGAAAATGAACGACGTCGACGTCAAGGCAAACCTCCAGAAGAGGTCCCCGACCTATGGAACATTGATTTTTACCGTGAATGCGTTCTGGAAATGACCCGTTCCACTGGCGTAGCTGTCTTCCTCTCAGCTTTGACAACCATTGTAGGATTCTCAGTATTGATTGCACCACAAATCGTATCGGTCTCACCGATTCGCTCGGTCGGAGTCACCCTGTGCATCGGTATATTTTCGACCCTTATCTTCAGCATTATACTCGTACCGACGTTGGCATGGATGATGCGCTTTAACAAGCGTACAAACCCTTCAGCATGGAAGAAAGTTGGAACATGGCCTGTGTATGGCTTTGTATTCATCATAGCCGCTGCAATTTTGGTTACGGGTGTAGGTGTCTCGAATTTAGACGAAATGAACGAGCCAATCACTGGAAGTTCTGAAGCACCAGATGGTATTGCTTCACTCAATACTTTGGCTCAATATTCTCGCCAATTCAGCGGTGGACAAACCTCCTTGTTCATATTTGATGCAGAAGAACGAACCTTAGAGGCCAAGCAAAATAAAACTCAAAATATACGAGATTTACCGGTATTGGATGCCATTGACGCCATTGAAAATAAGATTGACATGGTCGATGAGACAAACACTACAAGCATCATCACTTTCTTACGCACCATACCTGCAACCATCACACTCGCTGATGGCGTGACGTTGTACGAGGGTAGTCTCTGGGATCTGTTGCATGACCCATGCTGGGACAGTACGGACATTACTGACCCCGAATGTGTTGCCTGGCTAAGCCTCGAACTCACAGGTCAAGATGGGCGTCAAGGTCTTCGAAAGGACATGGTAAATGCAGTATTTGACACGCTCTCAGACGAAGTCAAATCTATGCTACTCAACGAAGATGGGACCAAAGCAATTGTCTACGTCACCCAGCCGTATATGAACCTCAATGTTGCTGGGGAATTGCGTGACGAGATCGATGAAATGCTCATCAATGAGCCACCCGTTGATGGCAAGACTCGAACCTCGCTCCTCACCGGTGGATTACCGGTTTCTTTGGACATCAACGACGGTATTCATGACGCTCAAACACTGACAACCGTCGTTACAATGATTCTGCTCACCATCGTCCTCAGCATCGTGTTCCGCTCCCCAAGACTCGGGATATACACGATGATACCTGTCGCTATAGTCATCTTATGGCAGCCACTTCTCATGAAGAGTGGTGACGTCAATGTGAACATCTTTACAGCGATGATTGGTACAATCGTATTCGGAATAGGGGTTGATGATTCAATACACGTGATGCATCGAATCCAAGAAGAAGGGGAGACGCCGACCGGCATAGCAAACGCCATCGAAGAAACCGGTCAAACAATATTTGAGACTACGGTTACTACCGTGTCAGGCATCTCAGCAGGATTTATTGCAGCCTTCCCTGGTCTTGAAAACTTCTTCATGATTATGTGTCTGCTGATTTTCTTTGCATTCATCACGAGTACTTTCCTTCTTCCAGCAGTCATTACTGCAGAACATACGATTCGCGCCAAAATCAAAGGCCAAGCAGGGTGGGTGGATTACGGAGATGGCATAGCTATAGCCTCGCCGTTAGCGATGAAACCACTCGATGCTGTGCTCTATAACGATGAATTTTGAAGTGGAGGGAGTAGGGAGTAAGCCCCTTTCTGTTACCTTTCGGCGACCGCATTCAACTTAGCATCCTACCTGCCCCTCGACGTGCCGCGTCAACAGGGCTGTTTGGACTTGCTCCAACGGGGTTGCTCGTCTCATCGACCACAAGGCAATCTCGGTTTTTCAACTTCATTGTACACACCTTGTATCGTTCGTTTCTGCAGCATTGACCTGACCATTTCTGTTCTCTTACTTGTGTAAGCCGTTTGCACTGTGGAGAGGGGACTTTCCTCAGAGTCGAACTCTGTCAGCGATCCTCCTACTCCCTCCACATTGCGGTTGGCATCAAGACTTCAAAGCCTTCGGATGAAAATGCACTTCACTTGTACGGGCTTTCACCCGGTGCAGCAGCTTGTGCCGGTGCGCCGTATGGACCTGAAACTGGTGCTTGAGGCTGTGTTTGTTGAACGTTAGGATGCCCTTTTGTTTGGATTTTAGGGAGCGCCTTCCCAGGTTGCCGGCGATGGCCGTCCCATTGCTGCTGTTGAGGGTTTTTCAATCCGAAAATCAATAATCCAACGAGAGAGACAGTGAGGAGGAAGATAATGATGAGCAGCACTGGATTCACAGATGCAACGCTAGAAAATACGCCATCAGAAGTCGCTTCATCGATGTAAACGGTATTGGTTTGGACGTTTGGTCCGTTGATGATTTGAAATTCAATCCACATCGTCCCTTCTCGTGTGGGAGTCCAATCCTTGGTGTATACAAACAAACCACCTGCTTCAATTTCGATACTACGAGCGTCGATTCTTGTCCGTGCTCCGGTACTTTCAACCAATTCGACAAACATTTGAGCCTCACCGTCAGCGAGTCCTGAATTCGAAATCTCAACAGCAAGAATCACCGTTTCGCCAGCTGCAATCTCCTTGTTGGGTTTGATGACAGGAGTCGTAAACGAATATTCAGCTATGCGTTGCTCAAGAACCCAAACTGAAAGCGGAGCATCGATATCATTGAACACTGTACTAATTTCATGACCTGCCATATCGTAACCAGTAACCCAGATACGAACTTCAAGAGCGTCGTTACGCATTGAAGAAGTGAGCAACGAATCAAGGTCCAATGTTGCAGCACACGGTATTGCGTCACCAAAAGCACGGCCGCCGATAACAGAGAGCATCTGACTTCCATTGGCCACAGATTCACTTGACAAGCCAACACCTTCTGGATGCACGGCCCAATGAAGCGTCAAAGTCGATTCATCGAGTCGGTCGCTCTCTAAGATCAGCACTTCAAACTCGATGGAATCCCACATGTCTTCAACCAGAACAATCTCGTTTTCAGGAGAGGGAATTCCAACGATGCTTGGTGCTTGATTATCAACGATAAACCACGCTGGAGCAGTCACGGGGGTTCGGTCGATTGCACCATTTGGTGGATTGTGCAATGAAGTGAAAACGGCATATGAACCGGGGTCTAACGGTGCGGTTAGTAGTCCTGAAAAACTTCCGTTTCTACTTTCGACAAGAAGTTCATTTTCTCCAAGTTCAATGTCCAATCCAAACGGTTGAATCACCACACGGTGAGAACGGTACCAAGTGAGTTCACCACCAACGCCGAGGTCTGCTCGTGGTTTGACCCATGTTCCAAGTGTTTCAACAACCGTGCCGTCTAATGAGAACTCAAGACTTTGTGCTTTAACATCGACTTCTCCAGAGAAACTCCAACTCAAGTCAGGCACGGTCAAAGTGTTCGATTGACCTTGTGCATCGTGGACCAAAACTCTTGGAACTCGCACAAGACTCACGTCAGGGTCAAAGCCCCATTCCAGTGAGAAATTGACAATGAACATTCCTTCCGAAGAGAAGAGGTCCTCTGCATCAGATGGTTGGAACGTACATGACTCGATGTCCAAGAACATGTTGAGACTTGTACATCTATTGTTCTCTGAATCCCACTTGAAGTGTACTGCATCGTTTTGATTCCCAGCCAAATCAACCTCAATATCGGTAATATCGGTAATGCCGTTCAAATCCAAAAGCGGCAAATGTAGAGTGTTCGACTCACCAGGATGAATCCAAATTGAGTCACCGTGGCCCCAGTAAGCAGGTGATGTGCCAAGTTGAGGTGAGCCATCGTTGTTGATTTGAACATTGAACAATGCAGATTCCATTGACCCTGAGTTGAGCATAACGTTTCCAGCAGAATCAGCGACATCGAGCCATCCTACAAAGTACGAACCAGAAAAGGCTTGAGACGTATCTAATTCCAGCGAATATGTACCTTGAAGGGAACTCAGGTCGTGAGGAGTAATGAGTGATTGAGTTTGAACTTCCTCGTACTGGATTATTCCGTCGAAGTTCGAGTCATCAGCCCAAGATCGCCAAATGTGTGCATTTGCGAGCGAGGGGAGCATAGGTCGGTCACCAATTACAAACTCAATCGAAGTCTTAGGATTGGCTTCTACATGGTCGAATTCTGAGACGCTAACACTCAAAAGCTCGGGATCTACAGTATCAAAACCAAAGGTCACCGAGTTTGGAACTGCAAAATGAATTTGTTGATTGAGCAGTGGGATGACTTCAATCTCAATCGGAATGGTTTCTCTATTGGAAGGTATTGTCCAAGGGAACGATGCGATTCCTTCGGAGAGTACGGAAGTCGATTGTACTTCGACTCCATCTGCGATGAACCGTACCAGTGTTGAACCAGAGCGAGGAGTTGAATCGACCGGCACGTTTTCAAATCCAAGTTGAACTTCAAGGATTACATCTGAGCCAGGGTGAAGATACGGGGATTCATGTACTGAACGGGCATCGTTTTCATAGACAATACTCCAGTCTTTGACTTCCACATCATTCTCCACACCGTTTGATGAACCAAGTCCAAAATTCAAACTCGCTGGCAGCATAGGGCCTGATGGAGAAAGCATGTTTACCGAAACACCGAGTGATTCTTCATCGTCCCACATGTCTGAGAACTGGAAGCGATGATGGACTTGAAGCAATGAACCACTTTCAACCATGCGGATGGCTCCATCGGAATTTTCAGTCGACCAGATCATTGAATTCCCTTGTGTAAGACAACTGTTGACAGCTAAACCAGTCATTGGGAGTGAAAGCATTGGGCAGCGAGTTTCGGACTGGTGATTCACACCGGTAAGGTGTAAGGCGACCGACCAGCCGTTCGATTTCACATATGATTCTGCATTTGAGATGCCTAAGTTAGAGAAATCAAAGGTGCTTGTAACCTCAATCCAATCCGTAGAAGGAGTGAACGTGTCAGTCACGTTTGAAACAGATATCGAAATTGGGTCGATTGAACTCTGGGTCGTTTGCTGAACTACAACCATGTGAATCGCTCCGGATGAAGTCATTCGAATTGGGAGAGGTAACTCCTTACTCCCTGCAATTGGAATCACCGATTGCAATGCATTGTTGAGTGCGATGGTGACTGCATCACTTGGTCCAAATTGAAGAGCCAGAGAGGAGTCGTATGGAGCAAACAGCCCGCCGAGCATTACATCGGTTGGAGTTGTTGAAGATCCGAGACGAACGGTCACTTCGACCATAGGCAAACCTTCGACTCCGAATTCAGGAGTGGCCTGAGAAAGAGCACTGTTGAGTGAACCCAGTTCGTTTGAAGTAAGTTGAATCACTTGCAACGATTGAAGATTCGGAAGTGAAGTTGATAGGAAATCTTGCCCATCGATGGACATGGTCAAAAAAGGAGAATTCATTGCTTGTAGCGGAGAAGCAACTCCGAATTCAAACGCCTCGACCCCTTCTGCCGGCAACAGCATACTGAACGAGGCTGAAGCAGATGGTGACGAGGCACGAGTTTGCCAAAGCGAATTGTCTTTCAACCGGTCTTGAATACCTAGACGGCCAATTCCGTCGCCTTCAAGAGTCCAGTCGCTCACCCCATCCATGCCAACATCAATACGTAGACCGTCAGGAATGCTCGTGCGAATTAATTCAACATCAAACGTCTCGATGTCCCACTGACCGCCAGCAGAAGAGACTCGGAATTGGACTGAAAACGCAGGGGTTGTGAGCCATTGTTTCCCTGAAAGTACATCAGCCCAGTTGGTTCCTCCATCGAGCGTGTATTGAATTGAAGCACCTGCAGAAAGGACCGAATTCGATTCAAATCCAGCAAATCCTGAACGCACATTGTACACGGGTGTCTTCAGTGTACCGGAGCCCGAGACTTCACCGTTCGACCAAGATACACCTTGCATTTGCCAGCCGGTTTCTATGGGATTGTTCGAAAAACCTTCAATGATTTTACCTTCAAAATGAATACCGTGTATGGACGGCAAATCACCCGAAGAAGTCTCCATGTAGATTCGGAGTTTTAACAATGGATGGGTTTGCCAATCGATCATTCCGAGGTCAAACGAAGTTTCAGTAATGGATTCAAAACCAGGAACAATTGAATTGGTTGTTGCGTCGATGAGCTGCCATTCAAAGATACTCCCCGCTGGGATGGAGGCATCCATGTACATGTGCCCGAAAGACCTATCCTCACCTTGGCCGAGTAATGAAGGCCCGAATGGAGCAGAAACCCAATACCCCAAACCGTTTCCAGACCCACCGGTAGGCGACAGAATGATTTCATCGATCCATGTCGTATCTTGATTACTATCTACACTGCCATCTTTCGTATACTTCCAAGTTAACGTCTGAGCAGAAGCCGGTATGTTGAATGTATGCGTACCACTAGGTGTACCTGACCACTGCGCAGAGTATCCCGAATATCGTGTGCATCCTGTGTTGTCAATACAGAAATTAAGGTAGTCAAAACTCGATTCAGACGAAACTTCGTATTGGAATGAACCACTCACGGAAGGAAGTCCAGAAACGTCCAATGTCAACGAAGTTTCTTGGTTGTGCGATATACTCCCTGCTTGTGCTGATTGAGCACCTGTGATGACATTACTCGTTTGTAAGTTCCAATTTGAGACACCACCTTGGGTCCATTCAGGTCCAAAGGTTGCTGACTCAAAATCCCATTTCCACTCTTGGGGCAACAGGCTAAGGGAAGTGCTGTTGACATCCATTCCATCGTACACTGTATTCGATGAGAAATCACTTGACTCAGCCCATGAAAAACCGGTGGAAGTAGGCAATCGAGCAGAATCCACTTGCAGTTCAAGTGATTTCAAAGCTTCACCTTCATCGATACTCAATCGAGTGTTCGTATTCGCACCGTCTGGGAACGAACCAATAGACAACAATTTGCTTTGGCCAAATGGGGTCGACACGGGGAGAATATCGAGTGATTCATCGTCGAATCCATTCCCGTTCGATGGAGAATACCCCTGCATGAGGGTTGAAAGCATGAAGAGAAGCACCACAGCCGAGCACCGAAGTGTGTTCGTCCGTGAGGATACCATGTTGTTACGAGATTACTCGTAGGTCAAAAGACTTGGGCTTTAGGTACTACATCCCGAAGGGATGGTAATTCATCCCGACCCATAACGGAACCCTCAAGGGCTTGGCCCAAAGTTTGCAAAGCATGACCGATGTCGAGACGCTCAAGAAAGAGGCTGGAATCGCAGCATGCAAATACGTGCGAAGTGGAATGAAAGTAGGTTTGGGTACGGGTTCAACTGTAAAACACACGGTCGTAGAACTTGGACGAATGATGGCTGAAGAGGGATTGGAAATCGTTGGCGTGCCAACATCCCTAGCGACCGAAAAACTGGCTTTGGAAGTAGGAATACCTCTGGTTGAACTCTCTGAAGTCGATGGATTGGACATCGTGATTGACGGTGCTGATGAATACGATCCCGAATTCCAACTCATCAAAGGCGGAGGTGCAGCGCTTTTGCGGGAAAAAATCGTTGCGCAAGAATCCAAGGCCATGATTGTCGTTGCAGACGACAGAAAGCGGGTTGATGCGCTCGGTGCATTTCCACTTCCGATTGAGATTACTCCGTTTGCCCACCAAGCCACAATTCGCTCACTCGGCCGATTGCTAAACTGTCGAGTCAACTGTCGAATGTCAGGAGATAATGCTGTGATGACTGACAATGGAAACATGATTGCTGATGCACATTGTGGACCTACGATCTCTGCACCTGAGGCAATGGAAAAAGACATTTTGAACGTCGCTGGAGTGGTTCAAGTTGGCTTGTTCAACAACATGTGTGACGTGGTGGTTCTTGCTGGAACCAACGGCGTTGAAACATTTGTCAACCCGAATGGGCGTATTCAGTGAACACCTTTCTGTCAATTGTTAAATACGGGTGGTTGAACCCAAGGTTGGGCCTGTAGCTTAGTCAGGTAGAGCGATGGACTCTTAATCCATCGGTCGCGGGTTCGAACCCCGTCAGGCCCGCCAAACACTTCACTGTTGAATCAATTCACATCGACCAAGAATTGCTTCCTCGTTAATCGAACCAAAATTATGCGAATCTTCACTCGCCAACGGGTCTGGATTATCGCCGACTAAGAATACAGTACGGTCACGGAAACTCTCTATCCGTTTAACAATCTGAACTTCGGAATGAAAGGGATGTTGTGCGAGTACAACATCACCAATATTGAGTTCCTCAAAGGTGCAATCAATGAGTTCAAACAGACTACCGTTAGGAAAGGTTGGCCACATACTGTCGCCCGAGATATGCACTCGGACACGGGACATTGCAGAGCCTCAACTTGCGCGAATCCAAGGAACTTCTCGTCCCTTGATTGACCAGAACATGTTGTGAATCGATTCGATTGCATCCATTAATTCTTGAGCGTGTTGAGCAGAAACTTCGACTTTACAGGCACTGCAAAGTTTTGCGGCCTGCCAGAACGTATCGTGCAGTTTTGGGTGTGCTTCAAGATGCATTGGCTTGAAGAAATCGGTCCACAGAACGAGCAATTCTTTCTTGCACTTTTGAGCCTCTTCTTCCTTGATTGCTGCATATCGGCTCATGGTGTTGAGATAAGACGCCATCGATTCGGAACTGAACACTTGTGGATATTCAAGAGCGAGCATCTTTTTGGTCATTGATTGTACTGCTTCACCAGCAACACGAGCGCTTGCTGGGTCGTAAACTCCGCAGGGTCCGTCGCAATGTGCAGATGCTTCAATCAGTGTGAATGGTGTGTCTTCCATGATATATCGGATTGAGAACAGGCATATCAATATGTGCTATGTCTTCAATCACACATGTATGGTCGTCCCGGTCTCGCCGCGCAGGGCAAGCAGAGCATCGCCTGGTTGGCAAAGTATAGCTTCAAGGCCAGGTCTGTGAAGCGCCGCTTCCATTAAACTGCCAATTTTAGGACCCATTGAGCCTGCAGGAAATTCTCCTTGTTCGATGTATCGTTCACACTCATCAAGGGAAAGACGATAGTGGATTTTTTCATTCACTCCACCAAATTCTGTACGAACTGCATCGATGGCCGTAGAAATTATCAGAGCATCAGCGTGGAGTTCAATGGCTAAGAGCGCCGATAACCGGTCTTTATCAATCACTGCAGGAACACCAGAAAAATGCCCACCCTTATCGACCACTGGTATCCCTCCACCCCCTCCACAAACAACCACTGCGTGCAATTCGACCAGTTTTTGAATCACTGGAAGATCAATGACTTTCATTGGAAGCGGGCTTGCCACGACGCGCCGAGGACCTTTGATGGTCTCCGCAATATCCCAATCTGCAGACATGACTGTAGCAGCAGATAATATTGGCCCGACTGGCTTGGTAGGAAACTGGAAACCTTGGTCATCACCATCAACCAAAACTCTCGTGAGCACGCATGCAGTTCGTTCAGGTCGTTGACGTCGATGAAGAATCGAGTCCAAGTTGAGGGCGAGCGAATGGCCAATCATTCCTTGGGTTGCAGATACCCAACTGTCCATGGATTGGGTCTGCTCTTTGTCCAGTTCCATCAGATGTCCGACTTGCGGTCCATTTCCGTGCGTCAGTACGACTCCCCAACCGGCCTCTAATAAGTCGATTACATCCGACATAACGTGGGCAAGAACTTCTGCGCTACCAGCAGCATCGTCCCCGTTCGGAGAAGACAAAGCATTGCCTCCGATGGCGTAGACCGCAATTCGTGCCATGGTGTTGAGATGAACGCAATGCGTTTGACCCTTTGCCTAATACTTGCCAGCATAAACCCAATTCGGCATGAACCAGCAAAAACGCAGAGGGTGACATTGAATTAGAGAAGGTTCCACCCTTAGACCGGTGCGAACATGGTGAAGACAATTTGGATCGGAGATGTTCAGTCTGGAAAGTACGACGACCAAGACGTCGAATTGAAAGGCTGGGTCAAAAGGGCCAGAGGAAACAATAACATTCGATTCGTCGTCCTTCGTGATTCAACTGGAACAATTCAATGCGTTGTCAAGAAGGACGCCATTGGCGAAGAACTGTTCTCAGAAGTCAAGAACGTCCTGATTGAAACATCAGTCATTATCAACGGTAAAGTCAATGCCGATGAAAGAGCCGACGGCGGACATGAAGTCGTTGCATCTTCATTCGAAATAATCGGTGCTGTCAACCCAGACAAACCGTTCCCAATTACTGAATCTGCAATGGCTGCTGCAGATGGAGGAGAAACTGAATTCCTCTTGGATAACCGGCACCTCTACTTGAGAACCTCTCGCATGACTACAATGTTGCAAATTCGAAGCAGTGTCTTTGGAGCGATTCATTCGTATTTCCGAGATCTAGACTTTGTCGAATACCAGGCGCCCAATTTCGTAGCAGGTGCAGTAGAAGGAGGCTCCACGCTTTTCGAAGTCCCGTACTTTGGGCGCACTGCATACTTGACCCAATCATGGCAGTTGTATGCTGAGGCGGCTATGCCTGCTCTAGAAAGACTGTACACTATTGCTCCATCGTTTAGAGCCGAAAAGTCACGCACTCGACGGCATCTCACCGAATTTTGGCATGCAGAAATGGAAGTCGCCTGGGCCAGCAACCAAGAAATTATGACCCACGGTGAAGGCGTTGTTCGACGCGTAGCATCAACTCTTCTCGATGAACGTTCAACTGAACTTGAAGGGCTTGGCCGAGATCTCGATCTTGTGGCTCGATACGCAGACAACCCCTATCCACGTATGCGGTACGACGAAGCAATTGAAACGCTGCAAGGAATGAATGTAGACGTCGAATGGGGCCAAGACCTTGATTATTCGAAGGAAAAAGTCCTCACGCAAGATTTCGAAGTCCCACACTTCCTTACCCACTATCCAAAAGTCGCCAAACCCTTCTATCACCGAGTCGACCCCGATGACGACAACTATGTTCTCTGTCATGATTTACTGGCGCCTGAAGGCTACGGAGAAATCATCGGTGGCGGCGAAAGAACCTGGTCAGAAGAAGAGATCTTGGCCCGACTCAAGGAAGAAGGCACACCAACCGAGGCCTACCAATTCTACATCGATACACGCTCGTACGGAGGAGTCCCACACGGAGGATTCGGCCTTGGAGTCGATCGTGTCTGCGCTTGGTTAACAGGTGCAGACCACATTCGTGAAGTAATTCCGTTCCCGCGTGACTCACGACGAGTGACGCCTTGAGGTGTGAATGATGACTGCTGCTATTGCTCTTGGCTGCGGCCTCGTAGGCCAATTTGTGGTTGAACGTTTACTTGAAAACGGTCATGAGGTTACCGTTGTGGACTTGAACATCCCCGAAAAACTGTCTTCGAACCCAAGGGTAACTGCCCTTGTGGGAGATGTAACTCAGCATATTGAGAACTTGCCCTCACATTCGGTCATCATCAACATGCTCCCAGGGCGCATAGGAGACAAAGTTCGACCTCAACTCCTTTCAGCAGGACACAACATAGTCGACCTTGCTTTCACCGCAGAAGACCCACACCTTCACCAACAATTGGCTGTTGAAAATAACGCAGTCCTTCTTTGGGATGTGGGCATCGCACCGGGAATGTCGAACATGCTTGCAAAAAAAGGTGCAGAAGCCCTTGGGCATTTGGATACCTTAACCATCAAAGTCGGTGGAAACCCAACTGCGCCAGACGGTGGATGGTCGTACATGGCACCGTTCTCACCCTCGGATGTCATTGAAGAATACACTCGACCTGCACGCATTAAATCCAACAATGATGTCTTCGAAGTACCACCGATTACGGACAGGCACATGATACAGGTCGGTGAGTATGGTGAAATGGAAGCCTTCCTTACCGATGGACTTCGCAGTGTTTTAACGACGATTTCTGCATCAAACATGAAAGAATATACCGTTCGATGGCCCGGTCATATCCAAAAGTGGCTGGATTCCCAAGGCGTGCTTGAAGAAAGTGAAATGCTGGACGCATGGAGCTACGATGCCTCTCGAGAGGAATTCACATGGCTGGAAGTCGTAGCCAAAACGGCACAAAATCAAAAGCGATGGGTTGTTCAAGATTCGGGGCGCAATGGAGATGGTTCCATGGCCAGAACAACTGGATTGGTTACCGCAGCATGCGCTCTGCTCTTTTTGAAGAGTGGACCGCTCCAAGGTTGTGGCCTCGAGCCGGGAGTTCACCCACCTGAAGCATTAAGCACGGAAGCAATCGATTACGTCATTGCCATGATGAGAGACCATGGCGTACAATTTAACGAAGATTAGAGCAGTGGTTCTCCACAATTTGGGCAGGGTAAACCGGGCATAAATTCGCCAAGTAGAAAGCCGCAGTGCGGGCATAGGGATGAGATGAAGTCCTCTCCGAGCATGAGGGAGCATTCGTCATGATGTTCATCAAGATGACGATGAAACCGACTCAAAGTAATCCGCAATGAGTGTTGCAAGTGGCATCAAATCCTTTTGTTCAATGACCACATGAGCATGTGGCTTCGGTCGGTCATCCCAGGGGTTGAAACAGATTGGGAAACCAGATTCTTGAAACATTGCAATATCGCCGGCTGAATCTCCTACTGAGGCAGTATTGCTTTTCGAAACACCAAGACGGCGCTGGAGCATTTGAACCACGGAACCCTTCCCATCCATCTGCACTTGGTATCGACCAAAATCACCGAGTTCATACTCGCCGTTGGGCAACTGCTCTCCAAGAAGCCAACCGTTGGTAAAGACATGCAGTCGAGTATCCATGCCGTCTGCAAATCGCTGAGCGGTGAAACGGTCGATTCCACCCCAACGTTTTTTCCATTCGTTTTGACTTGGAAATTGTGCAGCAATATCGCGGGCAGTTTGTTGCAAACCGCCACTTACTATCGCCACATGATAGCCATCGTCCAAGAGTTGTTGGATGAATTCTCTCCAATTTTTCATCATAGGCATACCTTCCATGTGCCCACGGAGTTCAGAATCGGTAATAGGTGGATCATTCATAGAACGGCTTTCCTTAATCAGAGCAATATCAAGCTTAATCCAATCCCATTCATCAAGCAGCCCTTGGTTATACAATTCAAAGGATTCATCGTTAGAGATTCCAAGATTGTCGTATACAAATTGCCATGTTGACAGATGATCAACAAGTACACGGTCCATATCCAAGCAGACTAAGCGGGGAGTTTCCATTTCCGACATAAGTATCAATCCATCTGTTCCTTGAGATTCCTTTGTAGCCTACTCTCGGGTTGGCCAATTGTACTGGGATTGGATTTGTTCAACCTGTTTGCCCATAATGTACAAAATCAACGCCACCATTATTCCAAATAGCCCTACCAAAGTCATGGCAATGGTTGCTAATGTGACTCCAATGGAGGTGGAATTCAATTCTTCAAGCGTTCCAATGACGTCACCTGACAATTTGTAACCGAGAATAAACAACACAATTCCTGGAATTCCAAACAAGAGCAATGGATGCTTACTCTCGAGCATCCAATAAAACAACTGAGCAAAGCGAGACGCTGTTGCAAGTGACTCCCGTTGCGGTACTCGTACAGATTTACGAGCAGGTACGATGCGAACCCGCAACGATTCATCAAGTTCAACTGCACGGGCCATCGGCCCCAAGTAAGCAAGTGCTTCCATACCCGCTTGAGTAAGAACGAGGTGCTGCAAGTTGACTGAACTGAGAACAAGTTGATCTGCGGAATCAGTTTCAGTTTCGTCGACTTGATGAGAGAGGTGGACGTCCCAAATTTCTCGGGCTCTGTTCATCGCCAACGGTAGATCTTGAAGTTTCCATTGGTCCGTAATCGAAAGAACAAGCGTCGAATCGATTGGCTCGAGGTTACCATCAAGAAGGAAAGAGGCGATGCTTTGAACGGTGATGTCTTGATTGAAGTTGAGGACCGTACAACCAACTTCTTCTGCGTATTCAGCGGTGGAATCCGAAGAGCCAAGGTCCAGAAGAATGACCTCCTCTGCACCCTCTCGCGCACGAACAATGAGGGAAACAATCCTCAACTCAATGTCCTTGGCAATCAGGACAAGCCGTAACTTCCTCTGAGCCACACCGCTGACTGTTTGCCACTTCATATCAAACCCTCGCTGAGTTCAAGAATTAAAGCGGTGTTTGATTTCCATCAAGACAAAGCCACAGATTCATGTTCTATGACTCGATGCTAAACATGTGAAGGGGAACTACCGTATCGGAGTAGTCATCCCTGCTCGCAACGAGGAGAAGCATCTCCGTCAAGTCATTGAAACGCTTCCAGACTTCGTCGATGCAGCAATTGTAGTCAACGACGGCTCAAGTGATGGGACAAAGGACCTTCTCTCTGACTTTTTAGAATCTGAGCGCATTCACACTCTTGACCTCCCCGGCAACGGAGTTGGAGCGGCTATTGACGCCGGTCATCAATATCTTCTCGAGTTGTGGGACGAACATGAATTCATCAGCGTCGTAATGGCTGGTGACGGACAAATGAATCCCGACGACATGGAACACCTCATTCACCCCATAGTCGAAGGACGTTGTGAATACGTCAAAGGAGACCGCTTCGTTCATGCCAAAGGGGTTCAGGCAATGCCGAAGTATCGCAAAAGAGCAAGTCGCATTCTATCGTTATTCACGACGCTTGCATCCGGGCAGGATGTTTCAGACCCCCAGTGTGGCTACACAGCAACCAAATGTGAAATCCTGCGACAATGGAATTGGAAAAAGTCTTGGAAAGGTTATGGATATCCTAACTATTGGATAATTCATCTCTCTCGGCTTGGATTCAGAATAGCACATGCCCCAGTTGAATCCATTTACGGTTCACAAACTTCTGGAATACGCCGAATACCCTTTTTCTTCAAAGTTGGAACCATGATGGCCGTCGAACATCATAAACGAAATATTTCTTGGATTCTTAGCAACCGAATAACACCTCATACCATTTTTGCAGCCATTGCATACGGGATTGGATGGGCTGCTCTACTTCCTGGAATCAGTACGGATATCGAACGTGAATTGGTTGGGAGAGGGATTGCCCCCGTTTTTATCACGTTTGCAGCATGGGCAGTCGCACATGTTTTTGACAAGGGCGCCACCCGTACGGTACAGGAGTTGAGATTGAATGCGAAGGCTCGACAAAAGGCGTAAGCCAAGAAAGGCGCATGTCCGGCATATTCTGATTGCCAGCAAACCTGATGCTCGAGAAATTCTCGAACTTATTCAAGGGGCTCGAAATCCACTCAAGATGTTTAAAAAGTTGGCGAAGAAGTATTCAAACTGCTCAAGTGCAAGCAAAAAAGGTGATCTCGGAGAATTCATTGAAGGGCAAATGGTCCAAAAATTTGAGGACGCTGTGTGGGTCACTGAACCGGAGACTGTTCCGCAAAACTTCATCAAAACCCAATTTGGATTTCACATTCTATGGGTTCATGAAATTATTTTGCCCGAATAAGGACATCCCAAAAATTACTGGTGGGCGATCCAGGATTTGAACCTGGGTCCAAGCGTCCCAAACGCCCGAGTATAGGCCAAGCTAACCCAATCGCCCCTTGTAGTCCTCGCCACGGCGTCCTACCTATGAAGTTCACTCAAGAACTTGCCAGCGATTCGCATCAAGTCGGACGAGTAATCCTTGAGATTCGGCGATATCAATGAGGTCTTGAACTTCGAGAGACTGACCACTTTTCTTCAGCACCGGTTCAAGTTGTTTCACGGTGAAAACGCCTTCCTCGTCCGCAGCTCGGTGAAGTATCTGTGGAAGTCCTGTAAAGGAAACATCGTCATCAGACTGGAAAAGTTGCTCGTTTTTCACCAGGCGTTTACGGAGAGATGAGCGGAGTTCTTCAGGTGTGTTTGCCAATGCAACTTCGATACGCAATTCTGCGGCTGTTTGTACCGTACAAACAATACTTGGATTCTGGCCCATTTTTTGGCCACAGTGGGGGCAGGAGTTCCCCGTACCCCTATGACCATGGCACGTGTTGCAAGCACTGCAACGAAGCACGTTCCATCCACTGCCTGACACAATTTGCCTTTCAGTCAAGGGTACTTCAACGCTTCTCAAAGAGAAAAATCGGTGTTGGATTTTCGACCGCCTGGCCGCAGTGCTGGTGCAGCAGGCGCTTTGACATCGACTCGCTTTTGAGGAGGTTCCGCCGCTTGGCGAGTCAGCGCCTTACGGACTGGTCCAGTTCCAGTGCGAGCACCAAGTGAAAGTGAGTTCGGTAAAATGAGTGCAGCCATTGCAACGCCATAGTGATCGGCAGCTGCCGTCACTTCATCGACTGCGACGTCAAACGAAAGAACCTCAAGGTCACGACTGGCTAATTTTCGTTGAAGGTGACGTCGAAGCAAAAGCGTCGTTTCTTCATAATCCATTTCAGTTGAAACAGTGGCCACTATGGCGCAATTATCTCCCTCAGGAGTTACACAGGCAGCCCAAGCAACGCCAGCACACGCAGAAGAACCGTTCCACGCATACGCTGTAGCCAAATGGCATTCCACCAGCGAACCCATGGGGAGAGGTTGGGGTGTTGTTGCACCAAAGCCAAGTGGCAGCATAGCCCCCTTCATTTCAATCAAACGTGAATCACCAAGACCCAATTCCACCAATCCTTGGTCGTAAGCATCTTCGCTGTTTTCACCCCAAGGAGCAACAGCAGTCATCAACCACCCGGGGCATTTCACAGAAGAAGCCTGATTTCCACCGGCGGAGTACATAGTGTCACTACAGATGCAACGGGTTCATGAAGAACATGGTTGTGAGAGACTCATGGCGACGCTTTCTCGAAGGCTTCTTCCAACAGCAGCAATATTGATTTTGATTGCTGCGATTGTACTGAATATTTCAACAGGCGGGAGTTCACTGATCGTTGCGATATTTGGGCTGGGTCTCATCTTCGTCGTGTTCACATGGTATCTTTTTGAAGCCTCATCAAGGACAAGTGAGCGTGGTTCATCTCCAATCAAAGCGCAGTATGCCTCAGGCCAGCCATTGAACAAATTTTCATCCCAAGAGCAGCACAATGAACTCCCGGACCCGGTCGAAGCGGGATTCGAAATCCCGTTGTTGTGAACTCACATCAAACGAACAGTCTCAAGGTTTTGAGGTGCGTACGTACGGCACTTGTATCGCTCACGCAAGGTTTTGCCGAGTTCATTGCACTTGTGATAGTCGCCGTGATGACAAATGATGTTACGCGGTGTAGGTTTGATTTGGTCAACAAAATCAAGCAATTGGCGACGGTCTGAATGACCTGAAAAGCCGTCAATAGTAACCATTTCACAGCCAATCTTGACGATTTCAGTTTTACCATTGATGATCATAGGAACTTCGCCGAACCCTTTCTGCAAACGTCGACCAAGTGTGCCTTCCGCTTGATAGCCAACAAAGCACAACGAATTGCGGTCTTCATGCGCCCAATTTTTGAAGTATTCCATCACTGGACCGCCGTTCAGCATCCCTGAAGTTGCCAACACGATGCAAGGTGAGTTGTCCATGATGATGCTTTCACGCAATTCACGGCCTTTGACCGGACGGAACCACTCGCTTGTAAACGGGTTTTCTCCATCGTCTTTGAGCAATGATTTACGCAAACTGCTGGTAAGATAATCCGGGTGGGAGGCATGTATTGCTGTCGCTTCTTGTATCATGCCATCCAGCCAAACGGGTACAGGCTTGACATTTCCAGAGCGGAACAATTCATCAATAGCAATCATAACTTCTTGACTGCGTCCAACTGCGAAAACAGGGCAAATTAATTTCCCGCCTCGAGCAATGGTCCTGGATACAATGTCTTGGAGCTCTTGGTTTGCTTCTTGTCGAGATGGCTGATAGTCACCAGATGCACCATATGTCGATTCAATAACAAGCGTTTCCACACGAGGGAAACGAGTGTTCGCAGCATCAAACAGCCACGATTTCTCGTACTTTTGATCGCCGCTGAACACAATGTTGTGCTTGCCATCGCCGATATGGAGGTGGACTGCTGACGAGCCAAGAATGTGACCTGCGTTCGAAAAAGTGAGTTTGATGTCAGGGGTAATGTCAGTGGTTTCATCCCAGTCAACATCAACAACGTGCTTCATGCAGGTACGGATGTCTTCCATATCGTAAGGTGCTCGCTTACCTTCAGCGCCACCAACTTTCAGATAGTCGGTTTGGAGTAAGAGCATGAGATCACGTGTAGGTGGAGTACAGTAAACTGGACCTCGATATCCGTACTTGAACAACACTGGAAGCATTCCTGCGTGATCAAGGTGAGAGTGAGTCAACACAACAGCATCCAACTTTTCCAAAGGCAGGGCTTCTGGAGCAGTGAAGTATGGCATTGGGTCGGTATCTGAAGCAATGTTAACACCAACATCAATCATGACACGGGATTCGTTTGTGGTAACGAAGTGACATGCGCGTCCGACTTCACGGTATGAACCAAGAGCAGTGACTCGAGCCCATGCTGCACCTGGACGCTGAGGACGGTGGATGTTCAAACCGAAGTCCTTCAGTAATTTTCGCCGTTCATCGGCGTGAGCTTGTCGGTATCCGCGAATGTCGTGAACGGTCTTTGAGACCAAAGGAGGCGTTCGTTCAACGGTGACTAGCCATCCGGATTGATCGCGGATTTGTTGCAAGTTGATACCTCGACGACCAACAGCTTCTCCGGGGTTTTGACATTGAACTGTAATTTCACGGTAGCAAGCATCAAAGTAAATTTGGTTAATGTCTGCTGACTCAGGAATAATTTCTTTCACAATCTTGGTTGCTTCTTCTTCAGATTTCATGATTGAAACATCGGGTCGAAGTACAATCTTTCGCTTCACTTTTTGAGACAACTTAGCAAGAAGTCCGTCCGTTGCAAGGATTCGATTCGGCTCTGGAGTGACCAAAGCAATGTTGCCAGCTTCAAGTTCTACAGTGTATGGAATGTCACGAGGGACAATCTTTTGCACTTGGTCTTTCAATTCTTTAAACGTTAAACGCATAATATTTCACCGTATCCCGAGCACGCACTGTAGTGTGCACAGACTCTCCCCGAGGGGAGCGCAGTGTTGAGCTGCGGGAATATGAAATCAAGAGAGAAGCTTGTCAATCTCTGATTGAAGAACAGCAACATAGCCGTCTTTGGCAGTAATTACCGCCAAATCCATGCCGTTGCCGGAGGCGGCATCTCGCTGCCCCGATGCGTGAAGGGCACGCGCCGCGAGTTTCAATGCATCGGTCCGAGACATGCCTTCGCTGAAGCCGTCTTCCAGAACACCGTACATGTACGGAGAACCGGAGCCAGTAGCGCAGTAAAGGTCAGGAATTGACCCACCTGCAGAATCTATAGAGTAAACGTGTCCGCCTTCTTCATCGACACCAACAATCAACAATTGCACCCAATGTGGGCGGCCGGAAAGAATGTTCGCTGTGAGTGTAGCAGCACCTCGAACCGTCATTTGTTGCTGACGTCGAAGTTGGAAAAGTGCGACTTCCGCCGAAAGGGTTCGGGAAAGCGATTGTGCGTGTCCAACCAAACCAGCAGTTGTGAGCGCGAGGTTTTCGCCGATTTTGAAGAGTTTTTGAACACTTTTGTTGGCAATGAAATGGCCCATAGTTGCTCGGTGGTCCGCTCCAACAACGACTCCGCCGTTGAAGGTGATGCCTATTGTGCTGGTTCCGGTTTTCAATACATTCTGCTGCGCTTCCATTGTCATCAATCCTTTGTTTTAGTCGACACCTCTTGAACCTTGAGGCGCAAATACACGGTATCAACGGACCCTTATCAACCCCACGAAGCCGTCGGCTTACCCATTTGAGCCCCCAAAAAAGACTGCGGCCGCATGGATTCATGGGAGTCTTCTTGAGGTGGTGGTTGTGACGGTGCGTTATGCGCCGGAGAAGAAAAGTCAAGAAAGACGAAGCGCAATCTTCTCTGGACGCCTTCACCAACACTGAACCGGCTCCGAAAAAGGAAACCTTCTCTGTGGTTCCTTCGATGCCAGACCTTGATGCATTGACACGAGCAGATGAAAAAGCCCGAGAGCTTAGCGAACCGGCTGAAACCTCAGAGATTGAAACCGAGGTCAACCAACCTCTTCGTACATTTACCATGCCGAGCATGCAACATCAACAAGACGTTGCTGCACCTGAAGCAGAAGTGATCTACCACAAACTCGGAGAAATGTACCCTCACGCGCCCATCATTGATTCTCGGCATGGGCTTGTTTTGCACCGTGCCATCCTCAACGACATCACGGGATGTGGCCAGCTCATGGATTGGGTAGCTGATGACCATGCCGTCATTGTTGAAATGAATCGGTTGATGAAAAAGACGGTCGAATTCAACAGTGCTATAGCCCGGCTCAATACGTTCATTGATTCCGATTTAGGCGGCCAAATTATCCAAATGACGGAGACTCGTTTGATGTTGCTTCCTCCTGGCTGCAGAGGCGTTCGGGGCGTTGACATGGAAGCATTTGCCGTCGATGCAAAGGAACTCGGAAGGCAGGGTTTGTGATGGACGAGCAAGACATCAATATCCCGTGCCCTATTTGTCATCAAGAAGGTCAATTGCGCATGGTTGCTCATGTTGATGAAATCCCCTACTTTGGAGAGCACACACAAGTGACGGTGATGTGTCATGCATGCGGTTGGAGACAAACCGACTTCATTCCCGCTGAGGGGAGAAAAGCTGGAGCGTGGTCTCTGGTCATCGACGGGCCTAAGAAATTACGAAGCCGGGTTGTTCGTTCTTCCTCGTGTACCGTAAGAATTCCTGAGTTGGACCTTGAAGTCATGCCGGGTACCAACTCGACCGGGTACGTCAGTAACATCGAGGGGGTTCTCAACAGATTTGTCGACATCATCAACATGGTTCGCAGAGACGTGGTTCGAGACTTAAGCAATCCCGATTCAGAGCAGGACGAACTCATGGGATCACTGCAAACCCTTGATGGACTCTTAGAATCGATAGAGAACGCTGGTGCCACAACCCCATTCACCGTGGACTTTCTCGACCCAAATGGGCATTCAATGATTCTTGACCAAGATGCGGATGAACGAGAACTGACTGCTGAGGAACTCGAAGAACTTCCAGTCGGACCAGACCCCGCCGTGTTCTCATCGGACGATGTTACGAATTAACGTGCGTCGGATGCGAGAAATTGATCGACGAGGTGTGCTGTTTGGTCCCTCATTTCGTGCAATTCGCCCAACCATGTTGTAGCTCGCTCAATACACATTTGTTTCATCTCACCGGCAAGGATTTTCCCTGACCGGTAGTCAGAATTGATTTCAGCCAAAAAGGAGTCGTCGTCTTCAAAGAAGTACATCATGTATCGATAAGCAACGTCAATGTCAGGGTTGCCGCCCAAACGACGATGTTCTTCAACGGTCGATTGGCCACCCGAGAAGGCACGCTTAATTTTCTTTTCAACAACTGAAATGTCATCGCGCAAGAAAAGGGTCGTCTTTGGCTTACTGCTGCTCATTTTTTCGCCCGTAAGGCCGACTGCAAAGTGATGGTAGGTTGATGAAGGGGCTAAAAGACCCATACCGCCCAGCGAGCGTTCGTAACCAAGCAACTTGGTTCGTATTTTCGTTTTATCTTTCGAAGTAGCGCTGGGGACATTGACAGTGCCTTGCTTCGGATTCGACAGAATATCGGAATAGCCGAGATGCTCAAGGCATCCAACGATGCCACTGAAAACAGCATTCAATCGTTCCTTGTCAAGACGACCGTTTGGTAATTGTCCCAGAACTTCCGCATTGTCGTCTTGGACCGAGAGGGTGATGACGACGCCCGACGATTTTCCATCGTTGACGTTGAACCAGTTGGTTTTCGAAGCAAGTCCTCTGGTCAAACGCAAGTGAGGGTCTTGGTCGACGCCGACCGGCACGACGATTGGGCGAAGTCCACCGTACTCATCGGTTTGGGGATGAAGAATGTCGCCTACTTGGACCAAAGGTGCTTGTACGTGAGCCAGATTGGTCTCGCCATTGAAACCGTAAATTGATTCAAATTCATTGAGGTTTGTGCGCTTTCCGAGTTGGAATCCCAACCTCTGAACAATCGGTCGAGAAGATTGAAAGTACACATTGGTCTTTTCAGGATCTAATCCAAGTGCCGCATAGTGTGAAATGTATTCTTCAAGAGCAATCCGACGGCCTTTTTCCAACGAAACACCACGGGTTGCTTGGCTTTCCAAGTCTGCTACAGCAATTGTCACATCGCCTCCAAGTTGCTGAAACCATTTCACTTGGTCGATTACCATCGAATGCCCCATGTGCATTTGACCGCTCGGCATGAGACCGGTGAGGACCCCAAAAGAATCACCTTGCCTTTGGGCATCGAGAACCGTTTCCAGTTCTCTGTGAGCGAAAACGATGCCTCTTCGGTGCAGACGGGATGGTTGAGGAAGTGTAACCGAATCCATGGAGGACAGGCCGAACTGTTCTATGATACGCGAATAATCAGTCGATTGAGCACTGCCCCAAGGGTCAATGACCACATCTTCACCAGCCATGTATTGTTCCTCCGAACCTGCGGTGATGACTTCTTGGCATCAAGGCTTCGCCCTTATTCCGACTCAAACTTCGATTGTTGAGTGCTGTATACCGTTCCGGTACCAGAGTCCTTTTCTGCGAATGGACCAAGTCCTTCACGCTTGAGAATGTACAGCATTCCAGTGATGGTCGAAACGGCAATCGTGACCGCCAAATACGGCAACCAAGGGGCTTCGCCAAGTCCGTCACGTGGCTGAACCAGCCAAGTAAAAACGAGACTTGAATCTTCTGTGAAACGTTTCGACCACTTGAACAGGTCCGTCGTATCGTGTGCAGCGATGGTCACTGCAGTGGAGTAGTTGTTCCAAAATTGGGAACGGCCGACAACATCGTAGTCAATGCTACCGTTCACCACAATGGAGACGTTGTGGCCCCGAACGACAGAGAGATGAAGGTATTCTGAACCGTTCTGTACGTACCCTTCAGAGGTTTTCTTTACACCTTCAAGCGACATCAACGAGCCGTTTTCATCCCGAACATCTGCGACCGACTCAGAACCTACATCCAAGATCCATGTCATCGGCACGTTCCATGCCAACGGTGCAACAGCCGTACATTGCTCGGTCAAGAGAGATTCGAATTGGATGATGGTTTGATTGTTAACCAAAGTGCTTGAATGAGAAATCTCATAGCAGTCATGGACGGTCCAATACGACCATGCCTCCCCCCACGTGGTCATCCAAGCTTGTGCCTCTGAATCGAGGTATGATGCGATGTCCTTATCGTGTCGAATTGTGGCATCGTTTACCCTTCCGACCCAGTATAAATTCACCAAACCACCTTCTTCAACGGCCGTTTGAACGTGTTCCTTGGAACCAATAATTTGCTCAAGGCTACCACCACGGCGACCAAGGTTGAACCAATCCCAGTCGTCGACGGGTGCATCCTCCGAAGAATGCCATGCCGTCGAAGTCAATCCGTTCATGTCGCCGTGAATTGGAAAACCTTGACCCGCAATCGTCGTATGTTGGCTCATCGTCAGCCCAGGTGGAGTGAACGTCGAGATTGGATTCGCCCCCCAATGGCTTGCATCAATGCGGTCGGTAATGTAATTCTGACATTCAAGGGCAACTGCACCAGGGTCCGCTTTCCACGAGAGATGAGGCATTCCATAGCAGCCAAACTCATCGCCATTATCGAGTCGTTCTTGTGAGAGTGCTGTTCGAAGCCAGCCATCTTCGTCCCATCGAGATTCGGCCATTGCAACTGGGCTGAACGTTGAAGAGAGTAGACAAAGAAGAACAGCGACCACAAAACTGCGAAGGAACCGTCCTTGAGCGGCTGGAGCCATGTATTATGCTGTGGAAGGGATGCTTTGATAGTTTGTATGCATGTGAACGATGTGAAAATGAGGTGAAAGGCCCTTCTCCACACGAAAACAAAGGGAACAGTCAAAACCCGGGGTTGATTGCAATTTCATATGACCGAGGTGCCATCCTTAGAGCAAGCATGGCAATCGCTCAAACCGCATTGGCATATTCCGACAACGGGTGAGCCTTTGCAAAAAACTCCAAGTTACGGTTTTCTTCGCATGTTCCTCTCACCGTTCTTGCGCCCAATACTGAACGCAAAATTGGTTGGCTTGCACAACATTCCTCGCAAAGGTGCAGTGATTTTGGCAGCCAACCATTTGTCGCACGTCGACCCGATTTTAGTGATTGCATCAGCACGACGAACGACGCATTACCTCGCCAAAGACGGGCATTTCAAAAACGGCGCACTGCGCACGGTCATGCGCGCAACTGGGCAAATTGAAACGAAAAGAGACGAAGGTGGTGAAGGTGCGTTATCAAGCGCAGCAGATGTACTTTCAGAGGGACAGGCACTCGGAATTTTCCCAGAAGGGACACGCTCAAAAAGAACGGAAGCACCATTCCTCCTGCCGGGCAAAACCGGTATTGCTCGACTTGCTGCATCGTATCCTGATGCAGTAATTGTACCAATAGCGCTCATAGGAACAAGGGATATGATGAAGCCTCAAGACCATAAATTCCCACGGCTGTGGAGAAGAATCGGCCTTTCAGCGGGTGAAGGAATTACCTGGATGCAATGGCTGGAACACGAGAATGGAGGCAACATGACTCCCACCCAGTTAATCGCCTTTGGAGAGCAGGATGACCATGAAATTCGTTCGTCTCTTGCCAACCTCTATAGAAAATTTACCGACCAAATAATGGCAAGCATTTCGACGCTTGGCGCTCCATAGTTGAAGTACAGTCAACCGCTTACCCCTACGTGAAGCGTATAGACACCCAACTCGGAACTCTTGTTCTTGACGACCATGTATGTCCAAACAGATTGAAGGCAGAACTTCGAGGTCTGGAGCTGCTGTGTTCGATCGTGAATTCAACACCAATATGGAGTCTTGAAACGGGGTCTCAAAAACCCTTCATCGTCTCAAACGATAACGGTCCAACCGTATTAATCGATATTTTTGAGAGCATTCGCAAGAAGGTGTGTGAGGGTGATCCACACATTACTGTGTACATGTCACAACGCCCGGTGTGCATACTACGCGACAGTGATGTGATCGACACACCTTCGACGGATTCACTCGTGTCACTCGTATTGCTTGGAATCGCAGGATGGCCGATTGATTCAACGCCGCCGACACTCGGGCAAAAATCCATCATGGCCTCGTCCGTGCCCATCGAAGACACCACAGCGCTTTCGACAGCAGATTACAATCAGATTCAATCAGCGCTTCATCTTCAGCAAGAAGGGTTCACCCATGCAGGACTCTCGGTACTCGCCCAAATGGCTCGACGATTGTATGTTTGTAGGATTTGGCATATTGATAAAATTAAATTGATTCTCCAGCCGATTCTGGAATCATTCGAAGACGCCCAACTTCAGAGATATCTTCGAAATCCGGATGAAGAAACAGATGTGCTTTTCCTTACTTTGTAAGACACAATCGCTCAAGAATGCTCAAGTGCTGTCGGTTACGACATTTATCCGGTGAGTGAATGAAAGTCTACCATGACCTAATACAGCGCATTCTGGACGAAGGCGAAGAAAAAGGCGACCGAACAGGTACGGGCACACTTTCTGTCTTTGGACATCAAATGCGCTTTGACCTGTCAAAGGGGTTTCCTATGGTCACCACAAAGAAACTTCACCTTCGTTCCATTGTCCACGAACTCTTATGGTTCCTCAAAGGCGATACCAATGTCAAGTATCTGCAAGAAAATGGCGTTCGCATCTGGAACGAATGGGCCGATGAAAACGGTGACTTGGGACCTGTTTATGGCAAGCAATGGAGGAAGTGGGAAGCAAAAGACGGCCGGATTATCGACCAAGTCGAACAGGCCATTGACATGATCAAAAACAACCCAAACAGTCGACGAATTATCGTATCTGCATGGAACGTCGGCGAGCTTGATGAAATGGCCTTGATGCCGTGCCATGCTTTTTTCCAGTTCCATGTTGCAAACGGCAAATTGAACTGCCAACTTTACCAAAGAAGCGCTGATGTGTTTCTCGGCGTTCCGTTCAACATCGCTTCGTATGCGTTGCTTACCGAAATGATGGCTCAAATATGTGGCTTGAAGGCAGGTACATTTGTCCATACGCTTGGTGATGCTCACCTGTACACCAACCATCTTGAGCAAGCCAATCTGCAAGTTACCCGTGAGCCAATGAAGTTACCAACCCTGAAACTCAACCCTGAATGTACGACCATCGATTCGTTCACCTTCGAAGACATCGGGGTCGATGGTTATGAACATCATCCGCACATATCAGCACCGATTGCAATATGAGGGATTTCTATGTTTACAATGATTTTTGCATGTGATTTGAATGGAGCAATCGGCAAAGATGGCGACTTGCCTTGGCGTCAATCTTCGGACTTGCAGCACTTCAAACGCATTACGATGTCGAAAACCATGGTCATGGGCCGGAAAACCTGGGAAAGTCTTCCCGGTAAATTACCAGGACGTAGACACATCGTTCTGTCCCGAACACCAAGAGATGACGTCGAAATCATGTCCTTTGAATCGGTGTTGGAACTCGGTGAATCAGAAGAATTAATGATTATCGGAGGAGGAGAGATTTACCAACTGTTCATGGAGCATACGAAGGAAATTCACAAGACCATTATCGATACGAGGGTTGACGACGCTGATGCGTTTGCGCCATCTATTGTGGGAGAAGGATTCCACATGATTGGTGAGCGATTTGTCGAT
>Ga0102855_1000102_pt1 | contig 30909 bp, 25 predicted proteins | sample Colrivmet1370B02_FD_78450 | JGI IMG/M metagenome (GOLD analysis project Ga0102855, IMG submission 78450) | Estuarine microbial communities from the Columbia River estuary - metaG 1370B-02 | ecosystem: Environmental > Aquatic > Marine > Intertidal zone > Estuary | place: USA: Columbia River...
AATGGGGAGATACTCAAGCGGCCAACGAGGGCAGACTGTAAATCTGCTGACTACGTCTTCGCAGGTTCGAATCCTGCTCTCCCCACTCCTTTATTTGATATAGAATAGTTTTCTTTATCTTTAATAAATAATTATCAACACTGAATTAGTCAGTACAATGCGAGAGTAGCTCAGTTGGTAGAGCGTCAGCCTTCCAAGCTGAATGTCGCCGGTTCGAACCCGGTCTCTCGCTCTTTTTTTTGCCGACGTAGCTCAGAGGTAGAGCGTTTCCTTGGTAAGGAAGAGGTCGGCAGTTCGAATCTGCTCGTTGGCTCTATTGGTAATCAACAAGTTACTCCAAGACCGCCAAAACATTTAAACACCCTTAATGATTATTTACTGATTATCAAGGGTTTTTTTGTGCCCATACTTTTCATTCATTTTTATCGGAATACCATTGCATTGCCATCGCATGATGACCATATGCTCAACATATGCTATTTGATGTGAAAAAAAGATGAACAAATCTGTTGAGGTTGTATCACAATTTGTTGAAGTAATTTCTAAACTTAAAATAAAGTGCTATTAGGCATAAAATTGTTCCTGCTGGTAACAAAAAAAGCACAAATAAAAGTGAGATAAATTTACCCTTGCTAGCTTGTTCAACTCTTGTAGGTATATCAATTAAATTTTTTTTAAAATTGTCTAAGAACTTTTTCATTTATTCTAATCTTAGGCTAACTGTGTACCCCAAAGTTTTTTCTGTGGGGTTTTATGTCTTCACTGTCTATCTATTTTTTATTCCAGTTCGTAATTGACTTTTATTTTTCAAGGTACTTGTATAGAGCTCTTTTCTTGTGGGACTTTATAAGTGTTAATTCTTGCTTAACTTTAAGAGGAAGTTGATTCCAGCGTTTGTGGTCAATTAGGATATAAAATTCTTGAGGTTCTAATATAAGCTTGTCAAGAATAAGGTTACTTACTTTTTTGATATTCCCTTTTGTGTAAAATTGACTTGAATAACTTTTAAAGTCTAAAGTATAGATGATATTATTTTTAGTTTCGCTCACTAAATATTTATCAGTATTATTTTCAAGTAATGGATTTGCAAAACCACTTAAGTATACAAGCAGAAGTATGACTGGAATAGATATACCAATTTTAAGGAAAATATTCCTAGCTTTAATTTCAAACCAATAATGATTAATCCATAAAGCCATTGGAATAGTCACGGGAAGAATATATGGATGTATAAGACTATTAGATGTAGTAAAAAACAAAGGTGTCCAAACAATCCAAGTGAGTAAAAATAATGCCCAAGAATCTGTTTTTAAATTTTTAAAATTTTTCCATAAAGTTTGAATAAAAATCAGAGACCAAGGCAAGCAAAAGACTAACAAAAACCCCCAGACAATTCCGAAGGGTTGTTGTTTGGCAAACCCATATTTATCTCCCACCCATTCTGAATTAAAATAACGGTTAAAGTGTTCACCTACAATAAAGTAATCTATAAATCCGGGCGAAGCTGCTTCCGCCAGAAAATACCAGGGTAACGCAATTAAAATAAATAAAAAACTCCCGAACACCCAGGGTGCTTTTTTTAAGGAGCTTATTAACTTATTTTGAATTAGACACCAAATCAAAATAGGGGGTAGGGTAAGGACAACAACAATAGGTCCTTTAGCAAGAAGTCCCAATCCAAGACCTAAAAAAAAAAAATATCCCCAAGTGGAAGGGGCTTCTTTTTGAATGCTTTTCCAAAAAGATAACATTACAATCATTATGCTAAGAGTGAGGAAAACATCTGTAGAGACTACACCAGAGTGTAAATAAAATTCAGGAAGACTTAAAAGTATGATACCAGGTAAATAAAAGGAGGTTGTATTTTTTTGAACAAATTTGCCAATCCACCATCCAATAAAACCACAAACTAGTAAATAAGGAAGACGAACAAAAAACTCTCTGTCATCAAAAAGAATTATACTTAAGGCACTTGCCCAGCTTGATAATGGAGGTTTTGCCCAAAATGGAACTCCATAATCAATTTGAAGTACAACCCAGTTTTGGGTCTCGGCCATTATCCTTGCAATTTCAGCATACCGTGCTTCTGTTTTATCCATTAAAGGAATAACAGCATTTAGAAACCCTCTAATAAGTAATAATATCCAAAATATAATCCGTAAAGTTTTGTTGCTTTCTAATTTGGGAAATCGTATCATTTATAATGTCTGTATATTTTTAATAAATCAAACCAGACTTTGATTCCATAAAATAGTGACACCTTACTATTTTCTGAATCAATCCACGCCGAAAGCGGCACCTCTAAAATCTTAGTTTGTATTTTAGTCCTACCAAAATGGTTGATTAGTCGATAGAAAATTTCCACATCAAATAACCAGCGTGTTAAAAATACCTCATTAAATATCAATGTTGTCCATTCTCTAGAAAATATTTTACAACCACATTGTGAGTCATAAATGGGGAGTCTTAACATTTTTGAAATAAAAGTAGCAATGACACGTCCAATTATAAAGCGATGCGCTTTACGTTGTATTTTATTGTCTAGCTTTTTAATGCGCGATCCAAAAACAAAAGAAATTTCTTTTGTTATTTTTTTTGAGAGGAGAATACATTCTTCTATAGAAGTTGATAAATCTGCATCTAAAAAAGCAAAGCGGTTAAATTTATTATTTCTGAGCGCATTGTTCATACCTAGTCTTACGGCAGCTGCTTTCCCTTCGTTTTTCTCTTGATTTATAACACTGACGTGCTCAGGAAATTTAATCCGCAAGTCTTCCAAAACAGAATCAGTATTATCAGAAGATCCATCATTCACAAAATAAATTGATACTGCTTTTTTTTTTTTTAAAAATGAAACAAAACGATTCACTGGAAATCGTGATGCTTCATTATAACAAGGAATAATTAGAGCGATATGAAACATTTAAATCAATTTAAATAAATAATAAAACAATAAAGAAATTAAAAAAATCAATGAGATTCTTTTAAGTCTGAAATACTCTTTAGTTAAGTTTTTATGATAAAAATAAATATAGACATTATTACGATGAAAAGGTTAATTTTAGTGTTTTGAATACTCTTTAAAATGATTTCCATACAAAAAGCAGTTAATTATGTTATTTTTTTGATAAAAAGCGTAAGTGATTAAAAAAAATTCATAAATTTGCGCTCCTAAAAATAACATTGAAACAACAATAATTATGGCTAAAGAAAAATTTGACAGGTCGAAACCCCACTTAAATATTGGAACTATTGGTCACGTAGACCATGGTAAAACAACCCTAACTGCGGCAATTACAAAAGTACTTGCTGATCAAGGTTTTTCAGAAGCTAGTAGCTTCGATCAAATAGATAATGCTCCTGAAGAAAAAGAGCGTGGAATTACAATTAACACTTCACATGTAGAATACCAAACGGGAAATCGTCATTATGCCCACGTTGACTGTCCAGGTCACGCAGATTATGTCAAAAACATGGTTACTGGTGCTGCTCAAATGGATGGTGCTATCCTTGTTGTTGCTGCAACTGATGGTCCTATGCCACAAACTAGAGAACATATATTATTAGGCCGTCAGGTAGGTATACCACGTCTTGTTGTTTTTATGAACAAAGCAGACATGGTTGATGATGAAGAATTAATTGAATTAGTTGAAATGGAGGTACGTGAATTACTTTCTTTTTATGACTACGATGGAGATAATTCTCCTGTAGTTTTAGGATCTGCTCTTGGTGCTCTTAATGGAGAACAAAAATGGGTTGATTCAGTTATGAAATTAATGGAAGAAGTTGATTCATGGATTGAACTCCCCAAGCGTGATGTTGAGAAAGATTTTTTAATGCCTGTTGAAGATGTTTTTTCAATCACAGGACGAGGAACAGTTGCAACAGGTAGAATTGAAACTGGAGTTGCTAACACAGGTGACGAAATAGATATCATCGGTATGGGTGCTGAAAAATTGAAATCTACCATTACTGGGGTTGAAATGTTTCGTAAAATTTTAGACAGAGGAGAAGCAGGAGACAACGTAGGAATTCTTTTAAGAGGTATTGAAAAAAGCGATATCACAAGAGGAATGGTAATGTGTAAAGTAGGCTCTGTAACACCACACGCTAAGTTTAAAGCTGAAGTTTACATTCTCAAAAAAGAAGAAGGTGGACGTCATACACCATTCCATAATAATTACCGACCTCAGTTCTATGTTAGAACGACTGATGTTACGGGAAATATTATGCTTCCTGATGGAGTTGAAATGGTGATGCCAGGAGATAATTTAACAATTAACGTTGATTTGATTCAGCCAATTGCCTTAAGTATTGGATTGCGTTTTGCAATTCGTGAAGGAGGAAGAACAGTAGGTGCGGGACAGGTTACGGAAATCCTAGACTAACCAAAAATGTTTTTAATATGACACTCCAAGGTATCCCGTTTTACGGGATGCCTTTTGTGTCAAATAAAAACGGGTTTAGCTCAGTTGGTAGAGCACTGGTCTCCAAAACCAGGTGTCGGGAGTTCGAGCCTCTCAACCCGTGCATAATTAGAAAAGTAAAGCATGCAACTTTTTATATCATACGTTAAAGATTCTTTCGAAGAATTAAAAAACAACGTTTCCTGGACCGAGCGTTCTGAACTTCAGCGCTTAGTTGTTGTTGTACTTGTTTTTTCAATTTTGTTTTCCCTTGCAATTTGGGGAGCAGACACAGTTCTTTCAAGAGTTATTCAATTTTATTTTAACTTGATCGGTTAATCATGACAACAACTACTTCAGACAAGAAATGGTACGTAGTTCGTGCTGTCAGTGGTCAAGAGGCCAAAATCAAAGATTACATTATGTCTGAGGTTTCTCGTTTTGGATATGATAATCTTGTAGAAGATATTTTGGTACCTACGGAGAAAGTAATTCAAATTCGTAATGGAAAAAAAATAAACAAAGAGCGGGTTTATTTTCCAGGATATATTATGATTAAAGCTAATTTAACAGGAGAGTTACCTCACATTATTAAATCAGTAACAAATGTTATCGGTTTTTTAGGCGAGACTAAAGGAGGGGAACCTGTTCCGTTAAGAATTTCAGAAGTAAATAGAATGTTAGGTAAAGTAGATGAACTTGCTCTTTCCACAGAACATATTTCTATTCCATTTTCACAGGGTGAAAATGTAAAAGTTATTGATGGTCCTTTTAATGGATTCAATGGAGTGATTGAAAAAGTAAATGAAGAAAAGCGTAAACTTGAGGTAATGGTTAAGATTTTTGGCAGAAAAACGCCTTTAGAACTTAGCTATATGCAAGTAGAAAAATTATAAATGTTACACTAATAAATTGAATTTTGTGTATTTGCTTCCGCCGTACACAATTCGAAATTAAAATACATAATGGCAAAAGAAGTAAGTAAAGTTTTAAAACTACAAGTTCGGGGAGGTGCTGCGAATCCGTCGCCACCGGTTGGACCCGCGCTGGGTGCTGCAGGAGTCAATATCATGGAATTTTGCAAACAATTTAATGCAAGAACCCAAGATAAACCAGGTAAAGTATTACCGGTTATGATAACTGTTTATGTTGACAAATCATTTGAATTTGTCATAAAAACACCACCAGCGGCCGTTCAACTGATGGAAGCAGCCAAAGCAAAAAAAGGTTCTGGAGAACCCAATCGAAATAAAGTGGCTACAGTCACTTGGGATCAAGTAAAACTTATCGCTGAGGATAAAATGCCTGATCTTAATGCATTTACCATCGAGTCTGCTATGAAGATGATTGCTGGTACAGCGCGTTCAATGGGTTTTAAAGTTTCTGGAGAAGCTCCCTTTTAATTTATTAATACAAAGCAATGGCTAAATTAACTAAGAAACAAAAGGAGTCTCGTGCGAAAGTAGATTCTAAAAATCTATATACACTTAAAGAAGCTTCTAAATTGGTGAAAGAAATCACCACTACAAAATTTGATGCGAGCATTGACTTGGCAATTCGTTTAGGAGTTGATCCTAAAAAAGCTAATCAAATGGTTCGTGGTGTTGTTACCTTACCACACGGAACAGGTAAAGACGTTCGCGTTCTTGCACTTGTTACCCCAGATAAAGAAGCAGAGGCTAAAGAAGCAGGTGCTGATTTTATAGGATTGGATGAATACTTACAGAAAATCAAAGATGGTTGGACAGATGTTGATGTAATTGTAACTATGCCAAGTGTGATGGGTAAATTAGGTCCATTAGGACGCGTACTAGGCCCTCGCGGTTTAATGCCTAATCCTAAAACTGGAACAGTAACAATGGATATTAAGAAAGCAGTAACTGATGTAAAAGGCGGTAAGATTGATTTTAAAGTTGATAAAACTGGAATCGTTCACGCAGCAATTGGGAAAGCATCTTTTACAGCTGATAAAATTTACGAAAATGCAGATGAACTTTTGAAGACTATTTCAAAATTGAAGCCTTCCACAACCAAAGGAATATATGTAAAAAGCGTTTTCATGTCAAGTACCATGAGCCCTAGTATTTCAATTGACGCCAAATTGGGTTAACGCACTAAATTTAAGCAATGACTAGACAAGAAAAACACGATGCAATAGAAAACCTTAAAGAAGCTTTAGTGAGTGTAAAAACACTCTATTTAGCAGATATTGAGGGATTAGATGCCAGGCAAACAAATGCGTTAAGACGTGCTTGTTTTAAAGAGAATATCAAATTACAAGTGGTAAAAAATACACTTCTTGCAAAAGCTATGGAGGCTTCCACCCATGACTTTGGTGAGTTGACGGGTATCCTAAAAGGAAATACGTCCTTGATGTTTTCGGAAACTGGAAATGCACCTGCAAAGGTGATTAAGAACTTTAGAAAAAAGTCAGATCGACCCATTTTAAAAGGTGCCTTCATCGAAGAAGCCATTTATTTAGGAGATGACCAAATTGATGCACTTGTTGCTATCAAATCTAAAGAAGAGTTGATTGGAGATATTATTATGCTGTTACAATCTCCAACTAAAAATGTTGTTTCTGCACTTCAATCGGGAGGTGGGAAATTATCTGGAATCCTTACAACGCTTTCAGAACGTTAAAACCGATATAATTAGTAAAAATTCAACATAAATAGATTTTAAATTTTAATTAGAAAAAATATTAACAATGGCAGATTTAAAAAAATTCGCAGAACAATTAGTCAATTTGACTGTAAAAGAAGTCAATGAGTTGGCTGATATTTTGAAAGACGAATATGGCATAGAGCCTGCAGCAGCTGCAGTAGCTGTTGCAGGACCAGCAGCAGGTGGCGGAGAAGCTGGAGCTGAGGAAAAGTCAGATTTTGACGTGATCCTTAAAGCAGCAGGTGGTTCAAAACTAGCAGTAGTAAAATTAGTAAAAGAGTTAACAGGACTTGGGCTTAAAGAAGCAAAAGAACTAGTTGACGCAGCACCTAGCCCTTTGAAAGAAGGAATTGCTAAGGATGAAGCGGAAGCGCTTAAAAATTCTCTAGAAGAAGCAGGAGCTGAGGTTGAGCTTAAGTAGTCTCAGCCATAATCATTAAAGGTATAGGTCTTTGGATAAATCTAAAGACCTATACCCTTTTGTAGTAAGCCCCTTTTGTGTTATGACCATTAAAAAAAAGTTAGATGCTTAGTAAACAGAGCCAAAGAACAAATTTTGCCGGAGCAAAACATACTCCAATGTACCCAGATTTCCTGGATATTCAGATTAAATCTTTTCAGGACTTTTTCCAACTAGAGACCAAATCTGACGAACGTAATGAAGAAGGACTTTTCAATACGTTTAAAGAAAATTTTCCAATTACTGATACAAGAAATCAATTTGTTTTGGAATTTATTGACTATTTTGTTGATCCTCCGCGATATTCTATTCAAGAATGTATAGAACGTGGTTTAACTTATTCCGTACCCTTAAAAGCGCGTTTAAAATTATACTGTACTGATCCTGAACACGAAGATTTTGAAACGATAGTTCAAGATGTTTTTTTAGGTACCATTCCATATATGACACCAAGTGGTACTTTTGTTATAAATGGTGCTGAACGAATTGTAGTTTCCCAACTTCACCGTTCACCAGGTGTATTCTTTGGTCAATCTTTCCATGCTAATGGAACTAAATTATATTCCGCCCGAGTAATTCCTTTCAAGGGTTCTTGGATAGAATTTGCGACTGATATTAATAGTGTAATGTATGCTTACATTGATCGTAAGAAAAAACTACCTGTAACGACACTTTTCAGAGCTATTGGTTTTGAATCTGATCGTGATATTTTAGAAATTTTTGATCTTGCAGAAGAAATCAAAGTTTCTAAAACAGGTCTAAAAAAAGTTTTAGGAAGAAAATTAGCTGCACGTGTTTTAAAAACATGGCATGAAGATTTTGTAGATGAAGATACAGGTGAAGTTATTTCTATAGAAAGAAATGAAATCATCATTGATCGTGATACTATTATTGAGAAAGAACATATTGAAGAAATTCTTGCAGCAAACGTTAAAAATGTTTTATTACATAAAGTTGATGCACACTTATCGGATTATGCGATTATTTACAATACTCTACAAAAAGACCCAACAAATTCAGAAAAAGAAGCTGTAGAACACATTTATCGTCAATTACGTAATGCAGAACCACCAGATGAAGATACTGCTCGTGGAATTATCGATAAGTTATTCTTCTCAGATCAACGTTATAACCTAGGTGAGGTTGGACGTTACAGAATGAATAAAAAATTAGGCTTAGATATTGGAATGGACAAGCTAGTTTTAACAAAACTTGACATTATTACTATTATCAAATATTTAATTGAGTTAATCAACTCAAAAGCAGAGATTGATGATATTGACCACTTATCTAACAGGCGAGTCCGAACGGTAGGAGAACAATTATCTTCTCAGTTTGGTGTCGGGTTAGCAAGAATGGCAAGGACTATTCGTGAACGAATGAACGTACGTGACAATGAAGTTTTCACTCCCATTGATTTGATTAATGCAAAAACACTGTCATCTGTTATTAATAGTTTCTTTGGGACTAACCAGTTATCACAGTTCATGGATCAAACTAATCCTTTAGCAGAAATAACTCATAAGCGTCGTCTTTCTGCTTTAGGACCTGGAGGTCTTTCCAGAGAACGTGCAGGATTTGAGGTTAGAGATGTTCATTACACTCATTACGGAAGATTATGCCCTATTGAAACACCTGAAGGACCCAACATTGGACTAATTTCTTCATTAGGTGTTTTTGCTAAAGTAAATAATCTTGGATTTATTGAAACTCCATACCGTAAGGTGGATAACGGGATCATAAATCTTAAGGAAACAGTTTATTTAAGCGCAGAGGAAGAAGAAAATCAATTAATAACTCAAGCAAATATAAATTTTGACAAGGGAGGTAAAATTCTTGACGAGAAAGTAATTGCTAGAGATCAAGCTGATTTTCCTGTTGTTGGTCCAAATCAAGTAAATTATACTGATGTTGCCCCCAATCAAATAGCCTCTATTTCAGCTTCCCTAATCCCATTCTTGGAGCATGATGATGCCAATCGAGCATTGATGGGGTCAAACATGATGCGCCAGGCTGTTCCGTTATTACGCCCTGAAGCTCCTATTGTCGGAACTGGTCTAGAAAAGCAAGTAGCTTCAGATTCGCGTGTTTTAATTAATGCTGAGAATGACGGTGTTGTAGAATATGTAGATGCTGATAAAATAATCATAAAATATGATTTTTCTGATCAAGATAACTTAATCAGCTTTGACGGAGACACTAAATCATATAACCTGATTAAGTTTAGAAAAACAAACCAGGGTACATGTATCAATCTAAAACCAATAATTAAAAAAGGAGATAGAGTTGTAAAAGGACAAGTATTATGCCAAGGGTATGCTACAGAGTCTGGTGAATTAGCTTTAGGGAGAAATTTGAAAGTAGCCTTCATGCCATGGAAGGGATACAACTTTGAAGATGCAATTGTGATTTCAGAAAAAGTAGTACGTCAAGATATTTTCACATCTATTCACATAGATGAATATTCTTTAGATGTTCGCGACACTAAACTTGGTACTGAAGAGCTAACAAATGATATTCCTAATGTTAGCGAAGAAGCAACCAAAGATTTAGATGAAAACGGAATGATTCGTATTGGTGCTGAAGTGAATCCTGGTGATATTTTAATTGGAAAGATCACTCCAAAAGGAGAGTCAGATCCCACACCAGAAGAAAAATTATTACGTGCTATTTTTGGAGACAAAGCGGGAGATGTTAAAGATGCTTCGTTAAAAGCACCACCATCATTACGTGGAGTTGTAATTGATAAAAAATTATTTACACGTTCTGTAAAAGATAAACGTAAAAGAAACGACGATAAATTAGAGTTAGAAACATTAGAAGATTCTTTTGATGACAAATCCGATGCTTTAAAAGCAGTATTAGTTGAAAAACTTTTTACTGTAGTTAATGGTAAAACATGTCAAGGAGTTCAAAATGATTTAGGTGAAGAGGTTTTGCCAAAAGGTAAAAAGTACACACTTAAGCTACTTGCCTCTGTGGAAGACTACACTCACCTCACTAAAGGTTCGTGGACAACCACAAAAGAAATCAACGATTCGATTGCTAATTTGATTCATAATTATAAAATCAAAGAAAACGATCTTCAAGGAACACTTAGACGTGAAAAATTTACCATTAGTGTTGGAGATGAGTTACCGGCAGGAATTAAAAAATTAGCTAAAATTTATATTGCTAAAAAACGAAAACTTAAGGTAGGGGATAAAATGGCAGGACGTCATGGAAACAAAGGTATTGTAGCACGTATCGTACGTGAAGAAGAAATGCCTTTCTTAGAAGATGGTACTCCTGTTGATATTGTATTAAATCCACTGGGCGTTCCCTCTCGTATGAATATTGGTCAGATTTATGAAACTGTGTTAGGTTGGGCAGGACAGAATCTTGGGGAAAAGTATGCAACACCGATTTTTGATGGAGCAACCATTGATCAAATAAATGCATTGACAGAAAAAGGTAATGTTCCACAATATGGGCACACTTATTTATATGACGGTGGAACCGGAGAACGTTTTGATCAACCTGCGACAGTAGGAGTAATCTATATGTTAAAATTAGGACATATGGTAGATGATAAAATGCATTCACGTTCTATTGGACCTTATTCATTAATTACGCAACAACCTCTTGGAGGAAAAGCGCAATTTGGAGGACAACGTTTTGGAGAAATGGAAGTTTGGGCTCTTGAAGCATATGGTGCTTCAAGTGCATTACAAGAAATTTTAACAGTTAAATCTGACGATGTTGTAGGAAGAGCAAAAACATATGAAGCAATTGTCAAAGGGGATTCACTCCCAGAACCAGGATTACCGGAATCCTTTAACGTGCTTATGCATGAACTAAAAGGACTTGGACTCGACATTCGATTGGAAGAATAATTTAATTTAAGACGACATTTAGCTATGGCTAGAAATAACGAAATAATTACCCAAAAAAAATTCAATAAAATTGCAATCGGATTGGCTTCTCCTGAAGTCATTCTTGGTAACTCGCGCGGAGAAGTTCTCAAACCTGAAACTATCAATTACCGCACGCACAAGCCAGAACGTGACGGACTGTTCTGTGAGCGTATCTTTGGTCCGGTTAAAGATTTTGAATGTGCTTGTGGAAAATACAAACGTATTCGTTACAAAGGAATTGTTTGTGACCGTTGTGGAGTGGAAGTAACTGAGAAAAAAGTACGTCGTGACCGAGTAGGACACATAAATCTTGTAGTTCCTGTAGCTCATATTTGGTATTTCCGTTCTCTACCTAACAAAATAGGATACTTACTAGGATTACCTTCCAAGAAATTAGATATGATTATCTATTATGAGCGTTATGTGGTTATTCAACCTGGTATTGCTAAAAATGAAGAAGGAGAACCTCTTGAGGTTTTAGACTTCCTTACAGAAGAAGAGTACCTGAACGTAATGGAACAAGTACCACCTGAAAATCAATACAAAGAAGATAGTGATCCAGATAAATTCATCGCCAAAATGGGTGCTGAATGTTTAATTGAATTACTTTCTCGTATTGATTTAGAGGTATTATCATACGAATTACGTCACAAGGCTAACAACGAAACCTCTAAACAACGTAAAACGGAAGCTTTAAAAAGACTCCAAGTTGTAGAAGCTTTTCGTGACGCAAACCAACGAGGCGAAAACCTTCCTCAGTGGATGATTATGAAAGTGGTTCCAGTAATTCCACCAGAATTACGCCCATTAGTTCCATTAGATGGAGGTCGTTTTGCGACTTCAGATTTAAATGATCTTTATCGTCGTGTGATCATTAGAAACAACCGCTTAAAAAGATTGGTAGAGATTAAAGCACCTGAGGTAATTCTAAGAAATGAAAAACGTATGTTACAAGAATCAGTAGATTCTTTATTCGACAATACTCGTAAATCATCAGCTGTAAAAACAGACTCTAACCGACCTTTGAAATCACTTTCAGATTCATTAAAAGGGAAACAGGGACGTTTCCGTCAAAACTTATTAGGGAAACGCGTAGATTACTCTGCACGTTCTGTAATTGTTGTTGGTCCAGAATTAAAACTATTTGAATGTGGATTGCCAAAAGATATGGCAGCGGAACTATATAAACCATTTATTATTCGAAAGATTATTGAAAGGGGAATTGTAAAAACGGTTAAATCTGCCAAAAAAATTATAGATCGTAAAGAACCTGTAGTTTGGGATATTTTAGAAAACGTTTTAAAAGGACATCCGGTAATGTTGAACCGTGCTCCAACTTTACACCGCCTTGGTATACAAGCTTTTCAGCCAAAATTAATTGAAGGTAAAGCAATCCAATTACATCCCTTAGTTTGTACTGCTTTTAACGCCGATTTTGATGGGGACCAAATGGCAGTTCATTTACCTTTAGGACCAGAAGCTATTTTAGAATGTCAACTTTTAATGTTGGCATCTCACAGTATTTTGAATCCTGCAAATGGTTCACCAGTAACTGTTCCTTCTCAGGATATGGTATTGGGTCTTTATTATATGACCAAAGCAAGAAAGTCTACTGCTAAGAATAAAGTTAAAGGTGAAGGTTTAATTTTCTATTCTTCAGAAGAAGTTCACATTGCACTTAATGAGAAACGTGTTGATCTTAATGCAATGATTAAAATCAGAGCTAAAAATTTCAATAAAGTAGGAGAATTAGAATATCAAATCATCGATACCACAGTTGGGCGTGTTTTGTTTAACCAAGTTGTTCCAGAAAAGGCAGGTTTTTTTAATGTTGTTTTGACTAAGAAAAATCTTAGAGAAATTATTGGGGATATATTAAAAGTAACTAGTGTTCCAGAGACTGCTGAATTTTTAGATAAAATTAAAGGAATGGGATATGGTTTTGCCTTTAAGGGTGGTCTTTCCTTCAGTTTAGGAGATATTATTATTCCTCCAGAGAAAACAACGATGATTAAAGATGCTAATTCTCAAGTTGATGGAGTTATTGGAAATTATAACATGGGATTAATCACCAATAATGAGCGCTATAATCAGGTAATTGATATTTGGACCTCTACCAATGCCATGTTGACTGAATTAGCCATGAAACGAATTAGCGAAGATCAACAAGGATTTAATTCTGTATTTATGATGCTAGATTCTGGTGCTCGTGGATCTAAAGAACAGATTCGTCAGTTAACAGGAATGCGTGGTTTGATGGCCAAACCTAAAAAATCTAATGTAGGAGGTGGGGAGATTATAGAAAACCCAATTCTTTCTAATTTTAAAGAAGGACTTTCTATTTTAGAATATTTTATTTCAACACACGGTGCTCGTAAAGGATTAGCAGATACGGCTCTTAAAACTGCTGATGCTGGTTACTTAACAAGACGTTTACATGATGTTTCTCAAGATGTGATTGTAAACCTTGAAGACTGTGAGACTTTACGTGGCATAGAAGTTAAACCACTTAAGAAAAACGAAGAAATTGTTGAGTCACTTGGGGAACGTATTTTAGGCCGTGTAGCGCTTCATGATATTATTGATCCAAGAACAAACGATGTTTTAGTTGAAGCTGGAGAAGAAATCAAAGATGCGCATGTGAGTCTTGTTGAAAAGACACCATTAGAATCTATTGAAGTTCGTTCTCCACTTACGTGTGCTACTAAACGAGGTATTTGTTCTAAATGTTACGGACGTAACTTAGCTACAAATAAAATGGTTCAACGTGGTGAAGCCGTAGGAGTTATTGCTGCTCAGTCGATTGGAGAACCTGGAACTCAATTAACACTTAGAACCTTCCATGTAGGTGGTGTTGCTGGAAATATTTCTGAAGAAAATAAACTTTTAGCTAAGTTTGAGGGTATTGCAGAAATTGAAGACCTTAAAACAGTTCAAGGCAAAGACGCTGATGGTAATGATGCTGAGATTGTAATTTCACGGACTTCAGAAATTAAGATTTTAGATGCTAAAACTAAAAGTGTATTAAGTACAAAGAATATTCCCTACGGTTCTTCTATTCATATTAAAAATGGAGAAAAACTAAAACAAGATGCTTTAATTTGTAAATGGGATCCATTTAATGGAGTGATTGTATCAGAGTTTGCTGGTAAAATTATGTTTGAGAATATTGAACAAGGAATTACCTATCAGGTAGAGATTGACGAACAAACTGGTTTTCAAGAAAAAGTAATTTCTGAATCAAGAAATAAGAAAGTAGTTCCAACCTTATCTATTACTGATAAAAAAGGTATAATACTTCGTTCTTATAACCTTCCGGTAGGAGCACACCTTATTGTAAATGATGGCGATAAAATTGATGTGGGAAAAATATTAGTTAAAATACCAAGAAAATCTGCCAAATCAGGTGATATTACAGGAGGTTTGCCTCGTGTTACAGAATTATTTGAAGCTCGGAATCCTTCTAACCCTGCAGTAGTTTCTGAAATTGATGGAGTAGTTTCTTTTGGTAAAATTAAAAGAGGAAATCGTGAAATCATTGTAGAATCTAAGTTTGGAGACATAAAGAAGTATTTGGTAAAATTGTCAAATCAAATTTTAGTTCAGGAAAATGATTTTGTAAAAGCAGGGATGTCATTGTCTGATGGAGCTACAACTCCTGCAGATATTTTAAAAATTAAAGGACCCTCAGCTGTTCAGCAGTACTTAGTAAACGAAATTCAAGAAGTATATCGTTTGCAAGGAGTGAAAATTAATGATAAGCACTTTGAGGTAGTAGTTCGTCAAATGATGCGTAAAGTTAGAATCCAAGATCCAGGGGATTCGATTTTCTTAGAGAATCAATTAATTTTTCGCTATGATTTTATTGAAGAAAACGATAATCTATATGGTATGAAAATTATTGAAGATATTGGTGCTTCTGATAACTTGAAACAAGGTCAGATTGTTTCAGCACGTCAATTACGTGATGAAAATTCTTTACTTACAAGGGAAGATAAGCAGTTGGTTATAGCTCGTGATGCTTCACCAGCAACAGCTACTCCTGAATTACAAGGAATAACAAGAGCTTCACTTCAAACTAAATCATTTATTTCTGCTGCATCATTCCAAGAAACAACTAAAGTTTTAAATGAAGCTGCAGTTAGTGGTAAAGTGGATTTCTTAGAAGGATTAAAAGAGAATGTAATTGTAGGGCATAAAATTCCAGCAGGTACGGGACTTAGATCATATAACGACGTGATAGTTGGATCTAAGGAAGAGTACAATAGTCTATTGATTGATAAAGAAGAAGAAATAAGTTTCTAGACTATGAGTGATAAAAAAGCTCATAAGGAGCAACAACTTAATATTTCTATTGATGAAGCTACCTCTGATGGTGTATATTCTAATTTAGCAATCATTAATCATTCAACTTCTGAATTTATAGTTGATTTTATTACTGTAATGCCTGGATCTCCGAAGGCAAGAGTTAAATCACGTGTAATTCTAACTCCCGAACATGCCAAACGTTTTTTTAAAGCTTTAGGTGATAATATTAAACGTTTTGAAACTACAAATGGTGATATCAAAACAAATGAAAATCCTCCAATTCCATTAAATTTTGGACCTACAGGAGAGGCTTAAACAAAATATAACCGCAATTCTAATTGCGGTTATATTTTGTTCAATACTCTGATGTATAATGAAATTTTACTTCTTTGAATTTTTCCTGAGTCATTTGAAGAGAAAAAGCTGAGTCAGCTAGGAATACTAATTTTCCATTTTTGTCTTTAGCAAGAAATTTTTGTTTGATTCGTTGAAATTCTTTAAAATCTGCGTTATCATCGTTTGCTTCTATCCAGCATGCTTTGTATACATTCAAATTCTCAAAGTTACACTTTGCACCATATTCATGAAGTAAACGATACTGAATAACTTCAAACTGGAGAGCACCCACTGTACCAATTACTTTCCGACCATTTAAATCTAAGGTAAATAGTTGGGCAACACCTTCGTCCATTAATTGGTTAATTCCCTTAGCAAGTTGCTTTGATTTAAGCGGATCATTGTTGTTGATGAAACGAAAATGTTCAGGGGAAAAACTGGGAATACCTTTAAATTGTAATTTATCACCAGTAGTTAGTGTATCTCCAATTTTAAAATTTCCCGTATCATGAATACCTACTATATCTCCTGGATAGGAGATATCAACTATTTGTTTTTTTTCGGCAAAAAAAGCATTGGGTGAAGAAAACTTCAATTTCTTATTTAAACGAACGTGATGGTAAGGTTTATTGCGTTCAAAAGTTCCAGATACTATTTTAATAAACGCTAAACGATCACGATGTTTGGGGTCCATATTAGCATGAATTTTAAAAACAAAACCAGCAAAATTTTTATCATCAGGTTTTACCAATCGAATATCAGATTGTTTAGCTAATGGTTCTGGAGCAATTTCAATAAAGCAATTGAGTAATTCTTGAACCCCAAAATTATTTAATGCAGAACCAAACAATACTGGTTGGAGGGACCCATCTAAATATTCTTTTTGGTTGAACGGTGGATAGACACCTTCAATTAACTCCAATTCATCCTTTAAAATATTAAGACTTGTTGCTCCAATTTCAGTCTCTAATTCTGTAGCATCTAATGATTTGAAATGCTCTTTCTTTCCAATGATTTGTTTACTTTCGTCTTGGAAGAGTTGAATATTTTTTTCCCAAATATTATAGATTCCTTTAAAATCATACCCCATACCAATGGGGATTGATAGTGGTGTAACACGTAAACCTAATTTTTGCTCTATTTCATCCATCAAATCAAATGCATCTTTCCCCTCTCGATCTAACTTATTTATAAATACAATTATTGGAATTTTTCGCATACGACAAACCTCTACCAATTTTTCTGTTTGTTCTTCAACTCCTTTAGCCACGTCAATAACGACAATAACACTGTCAACAGCTGTGAGCGTTCTAAAAGTATCTTCAGAAAAGTCTTTGTGGCCTGGTGTATCTAGAATATTTATTTTTTTGTCTTTATAAACAAATGCTAAAACCGAAGTAGCTACAGAAATTCCCCGCTGCCGCTCAATTTCCATAAAATCACTAGTAGCACCTTTTTTTATTTTATTAGATTTTACAGCACCTGCCTCCTGAATTGCCCCTCCGAAAAGAAGTAATTTTTCTGTTAAAGTTGTCTTACCAGCATCTGGATGGGATATAATCCCAAAAGTTCGACGTCGTTTGATTTCTTTTAAAAAATCCATCTATAAAATTTAAGTAAAAGTATCACAAATAATGGCCTAAGCGAAAAGATTCTTAATAGGTTTTTGTAAAAATTTTGGGTAATTTTGATTTACATGAAAGAAGAAGTTATTCTCGTTGACACAAATGATGTTCCCCTAGGTACAATGCCAAAAATAGAGGCACATGAAAAGGCAATTTTACATCGGGCTTTTTCTGTTTTTATCCTAAATAAAGAAGGACAGCTTATGTTACAACAACGTGCTTTAAGCAAATATCATTCACCTGGTCTTTGGACTAATACCTGTTGTAGTCACCAAAGATTGGGAGAGACTAATATAGTCGCAGGAACTAGAAGATTACAAGAAGAAATGGGTTTTAAAACACCCTTAAAAGAGTTATTTAGTTTTGTTTATAAAGCACCATTTGATAATGGACTTACCGAATATGAATTTGATCATGTCATACTAGGGTATTATGATTTTGAACCCATTATTAACCATGAAGAAGTAGCAAACTGGAAATGGATGAATCTTGAAGAAATTATAACAGAAATAAAAACCACTCCCGATAATTATACGGTTTGGTTTAAGATCATTTTTGATCGATTCTATAATCATATAAAATCATAACTATGCGAGTAACTATAAGCAGAAAAGCTCATTTTAATGCAGCACATCGTTTGTACAGAAAAGATTGGTCTGACGCTCAGAACAATTTTATTTTCGGCAAATGTTCAAATCCTCACTACCACGGACATAATTATGAATTAATTGCTCATATTAGCGGAGAAATTGATCCAGAAACGGGATATGTTATGGATATGAAAGTTTTGAAAGATTTAATTAAAGAAAAAATTGAAGATGTGTTTGACCATAAAAACCTAAACGAAGAAGTTCCGGAGTTTTTAGATTTAATTCCGACAGCTGAAAACATGGCAGTTGTAATATATCATAAGTTAATACCACATTTAAATGATAAACATGATTTATCTGTAACATTATATGAAACTCCCAGGAACTATGTAACTTTCTCGGGTTAAATCATATTCAATCAAAAAAATAGTAGCTTAGATTTCATTTTTAGGATCTAAAAAAACACAATATATTAATAAATAAATTTATAAAACAATGCCAAGTAGTATTAAACAACTAAAGAAAGACATCAATAATGACATTGGTGATTTAATTGAAGAAATTTATTTGTGGGAACTTTCTAATCCAAGTTCTGACTTAACCAAAAGTGAAAAGATAATTGATGAAGCAATCATTACTTTTGATAGTTTGATACAAAAAGTTAATTCAGTTAAAGGCGATAATATTAAAAAGCAATTTAAAAACATTCAAGAAGAGAAAACGAAAACTATAACTGATTTAATGAAAAAAACGGAAAAGCTTTAAATCACTTTTTTTCAGTACTCTTTCTTTCTTCAAGATAATTTACGAATTCTATCCCATATTTTGAATTTCTCACTTCGGGGGTCATTTTAACTGCTATAGTGTCTAAAAGGGACAAGTTAGCGTCATATACTTCAGTTAATGCAAGATATGGGGCTATATTTTGATCAGTATTTTGCGCTGCAAAATTGATAGTATACAAATATCTCCTTCTTAATAAATTATCGATTTTTTGTTGTAATGAATCACTTTGTTTAGAGTTTTTTTTCAATTGTGCTTTATAAAATCCTTCAATCAACTCTAAATTTTGTTCATTAAATTTCTTCTTAAATGAAAGGTATTCTTGGAGTAATTCTTGATTTTTTGATCCTTTAATTTTTGCACTACTGTCAAAAGTTTTTAGTAACGTATTAATTTCAATAGTTCCTTTTTCACCAAAAAATAAAATACGATCATTCAGACTATCTCCATCTTCTTTTTCTAAATACAGATAAAAAATTTCAGCTGTTTTAATAGGTGTTTCAAAACTAAAGTTTGGAGTTCCTTTCACTAAAGTTGAATCAATATTAACCAGGAGAGTGTCTTCAATCTTTTGAAGGTATAATTTTCCTTTTCGAAGCCCTTCAATTTTACCCTTGACAATCATTTTGTCAATATTGCTTTTAACTTTAGTTTCACAGCTTGATATTAAAATTAAAGCAAAAAGAAATATTAAAAAACGAATATGGATTTTCATCATAATTATATATTTAACCAATAAGTAAGTTTCAGGTTAAAACTACGATATCTTGGCGAGAAATTGTCAGTACTGATATAGTTATCATTATAAACAATAAATAAATCAGATAACGGTGCAAAACGCCATTGTAATCTTGAATTAACTCCAAGATTTTCTTTTTGAGAGTTGTATTGAACAAATGTTGACCAAAAAAGTGTTTTTGAAAAAGTAAAGTCAAGTTTAGGACTGATTAACCAAATGTTTTTTGATGTGAATGGTTCAGGAAGTTTAATGTCATTAAAATTAAAAATTACACTAGCATTGAAAATGGGTTGCTTTCGCCAATTAAGTTCATTTTCAATAGACAATTTAGTTCCATTATAAAAGCTACCATACGACAACTTAGAGTTAAAATTAAATCTCTTTCTTTGATCAGAGCGATATGATATTTGAACGTCAGTAAAGTCATAGGTGGTATTTGAAGGCAAGTTTATACCATCATCACTTCTTGTAGGATCAAATCCGTCTATTAAATATTCTTGCCGATTTGTAACCCTTAAACTCAAATTTGTATTATTTAAATATCTTTTTTGTATTGAAGTGATAAACCATCGGTCGGTTAGTTTGTAATCTATTGATGGATCAAGTACAAAGAAACTACGCTCACTAAACTCATAACTATTTACATTTGGATTTTTAGGATAAATTCGGTAAGTATATTCGGGACTGAGTTTTAAAAATCCTCTTCGTCTATAAAAACCAAGGTTTGATCTAAAATCTTCTCCTCCATGAATAATTTCCATTTGTATTCTGTTATTTAAAGTATTTCTTTCTAAATTGATTCCAGAAATAACATCGTCCTCATCTAATCCTTCTGTAAAAGATTTGTGAAAAAAAGCACGCCCTGACCACTTACTATCTTTTGAAGCTAAATTATACTCTATTCCGGTAACACTATTTTTTTCCTCTTCTTTAGTAATAAAAGAATAATCATCCATTGTCCTTCTATCAATTAAGAAAAAACTAACATTAGATCGATCAAATACTTTTTGACGTAATGTGAATACAGTATTTAAATTAGAAGGAATTTCATTTTTAATATCTTCCTTAGTTAAGACATTTAAAAAGCCAAGGCGAAGATTCGAGTTAAGTTTTCCACTAAGCCTCGCACCCGCAATAATTTTATTTTCAATGGTGTTTCCATCTAAATCTTCTGATACACCTATTTGTCTTGAGAAAAAGGGAGTAACATCTCCAAAAGCTCCAAAGTCTTTAAATAAGTCGTCATTTTGAGTGAAAAATTGTCTTTTTTCTGGAAGTGAAATTGCAAAACGGGTCAGATTTACTACTTGATCATCAACTTCTACTTGAGAAAAATCTGGATTTATGGTTAAATCTAAATTCAAGGCATTACCAATAGGAATTTTAGCATCACCCCCTAAAGAAAAACTCGAATTCTGGCTAGAATCAATAAAATCTTTTTGTGAAGAAGCACTCAGATAAGGAATAAATGATAAAGGATTCCTTGCTTTTTTAAGGGGCTCTCCAAAGGCCATTTTCCCCATAAATGCTAAATTTCCAATGGTTTGATTTTGGGGTGTTCTTATCCAAATACTATGTTCATTCCCTTGGGTATTTCTTCGATAAATATTAAAGCGCCATGATGTTTGTGTGTTATCATAGAAAAAAGAGCTAAAGGGTATTTTAATCTCAGCGGTGTAATATGTTTCTTCAATTTTTGTTTCTACTTCCCATTTTGTATCCCAAGAATAATTTCTATCGGAACGATAACTTTGATTTCCACCAGAAATTAATCCATCTGCTTTTAATCCAAGTGGGTTTGTGGCAAAAGAAAACGCATTGGTGGCATCATTAAATGTGTCAAAAAGTAAGGTGATATAATCTGCTCCATAAGTATTGAAATCACGTTTTAAATTGGGAGTTGTAAAATTTGTTCCATTGATGGCAGCTTCTATTAAAATGTAAAGATTTTTTTCATCACGAATCATTTTAAATCGTGTCTGCTTCTTTGCTTGAATAGAATCTGTCGGGCGCCACATCCAGAAGCTGCTATTCCATTTTGCTTTTTCCCATTGAATTTCTTTAGAATGACCATCAATTTTAATAGCTCCTTTTATGGAATTAACAAATAATTCTTTTTCTTCTTGAGCTATTACAGCAGAGGTGATAAGGGTCGAACAAATCAAAATTAAATTTAGAAGTACTTTCAGCAAATTGCTTTATTTTATTTTCAGATTAGCAAAAATAGTATACTAATTTTGACAATTGATCTCCAATAAGGTTTAATTTTAAAAAAAAATTCAAAAAAAATTCATGAAATTAAAAACACATACTAATAAAGTTTTTATAATGATTCTTTCATTATTTCCAATCATTGCTTATTCAAGTGAAGTTAATGTTTTTAAAACCTGGGGAGCCACAGGCCATCGTGTTATTGGTGAAGTTGCCAGCCATCACATATCTAAACGAACAGCGAAAGCATTAAATGAATTACTGGACGGTGAATCCCTAGCCTATGCTTCTAACTTTGGGGATGATATAAAGTCTGATAAAAGATACAACAAATACTATTCATGGCATTATGCAAATTTGGATCTAGATCAAACTTATGCTGAAAGTGACAAAAACCCTAAAGGAGATATCATTATTGCTATTAAAAATTGTGTTAATATTTTAAAGAATAGTAATGAGTCAAAAGAGCGAAAACAATTTTTTCTAAAATTATTAATACATTTTATTGGTGATTTACACCAGCCATTACATTTAGGACAATTAAAAAATAAGGGTGGGAATGATATAAAAGTTAAATGGTTTGGAAAAAATTCTAATCTTCATAGAGTTTGGGATAGTGGAATCATTGAAAGTCACGGAATGAGTTATTCGGAAATGACAGTAAACCTGCCTGTTTTAACTGCTTTTGAAATTAAATCTCTCAAAAATAATTCGTTAAACGATTGGTTAGTAGAAATCCACGCTTTAACAAAAATAATTTATACCACCTTACCTGAAAAAACTAATTTAGGGTATAAATATCGATATGAATATATAAATATTGTTCGCAAGCAATTATTAAATGGGGGTATTCATTTGGCGACAGTTCTCAATGATATTTTCGAATAAGCAATATTTCTATATACTTATATAATTTTTCGAAACGTTAAATTAATTCGTGTTGAAATAGTCCGAGTTGTTTTAGGTATTTGATGAAGCCAGTGATGTTGAAATTCTCCACTCATAATTAAAAGACTTCCATGCGCTAATTTCAATTTTATTCGTTGATCTTTTAATTTTTTATGTTTTAAATGAAAAAATCTTTCTTCCCCTAAACTCAGTGATGCAATGGAAGGATTTATTCCTAAGGCTGACTCATTGTCTGCATGCCATCCATTGCTGTCTTTTCCATTACGATATAAATTAAGTAATACTGAATTATATGAATTTGGCTTTATATGTTCAATTTCAGTAAGAATTTGAAGCAGTTCATTTGTCATTGCCCTAGGGTGCATAGTGATGTTAGAGTAGGAATATGGTTTCTGTTGAATTGAATGCAGTGAGGTTAATCTGGGCTGGTCATATGTTTTCCCATACACTGTTATCTTATCTTGTCTCCAGGGAATTGTGTTTTCTAATTTTTTTAATAACAGGTCGGCCGCATTTTTTTTCTTAAAATTTGGTATATAAAGTATTTCACCATCTTTGATTGTTGGTGAAAAGGTTTCATTTTTTTTTAGAAATAATTCCATCACTTGATTCTTTGTCAATGTAATACTCATTGATCAAAAAAAAATGGGAAATTTAAATTTCCCATTTTTTAATTATTTAATCAAATCAACGCTTCGCTGAATAAATTGGGTCAATGCTTCTCCTTTTAATAAGTTTTGAGATAATTTTGCAAGATCCAATGCTTGTTGAATTAAGCGAACTCGTTTCTTTTCTGTTTTAGTAGTTAAAATTTCATTTGTGAGCTCATGATTAGTATTGACTACCAAATTATACATGTCAGGCATATTACCCATCATCATTCCACCGCCACCAGTTTGTTGCATTTCCTTCATCCGTCTCATAAACTCAGGTTGAGTAAGAACAAAAGGCAATGCTTGACTATCCATTGCTTCAAGTTGAACAGTATATCCACCTTCTTTTACAACAGCTTCAATCATTGGCTTAAGATCCTCTTGCTCTTTTTCTGAAAGTTTTGAAAGTGTAGCTTCTTCTTTTTTAATTAGATTTTCAACAGTATCTCCGTCTACACGAACAAAAGAAACATTTTCTTTACTTCCTTCTAATTTCTGAATTAAATGACCAATTATAGGTGAATCTAATAATAACACTTTATATCCTTTGTTTTTTGCTTGAGTGATATAACTATGTTGATCTTCTGCATTTGATGCGTAAAGAATGATCATCTTATCATCCTTATCAGTTTGATTATCTTTTATATTTTCTTGTAATTCTTTAAAAGTGAAAAATTCTCCATCGGTACTAGGAAAAAGTGCAAAACTTTCTGCCTTATCAAAAAATTTATCTTCACTTAGCATTCCATATTCGATTACAACTTTTATATCATTCCATTTTTCTTCAAAACCTTTACGATCTTTTTTAAACAGACTGCTTAACTTGTCAGCTACTTTTTTAGTTATGTAATTGCTTATTTTCTTAACAGCTCCATCGGCTTGAAGATAACTTCTAGATACATTAAGCGGAATATCAGGAGAGTCAATTACACCTCTAAGAAGTGTTAAGAATTCAGGTACAATTCCTTCAACATTATCAGTAACAAATACTTGATTTTGATAGAGTTGAATTCTATCTTTCTGAACATTAAGGTCATTATTCAACTTCGGAAAATATAATATACCTGTCAAGTTAAATGGATAATCTACATTTAAGTGAATGTTAAATAAAGGTTCTTCAAATTGCATGGGATATAATTCCCGATAGAAGCTTTTATAATTATCTTCTTTTAAATCAGCTGGTTTTTTGGTCCAAGCAGGATCAGGATTATTTATAATATTATCAACAGTAATCGTTTCTGCTTTTGCATCTTCAGCTGCATCTTTAGGAAGAGGGAGAGTTTCTTCACGTGTTCCAAACTTAATTGGAATGGGCATGAATTTGTTGTATTTGTTTAGTAATTCATTTATTCTGGTTTCTTCTAAAAACTCTTTAGAATCCTTATCTAAGTGAAGGATAATTTCCGTTCCTCGAGTAGTTTTATCTGCTAGCTCTAAAGTGTATTCTGGCGATCCGTCGCACATCCAGCGCGAGGCAGGAACATCTTTGTGTGATTTTGTGATGATTTCTACTTTTTCAGAAACCATAAATGCAGAATAAAAACCAAGTCCAAAATGACCAATAATTCCGCTGTCTTTAGCACTGTCTTTATACTGCTCTAGGAATTCTTCAGCACCTGAAAAGGCAACTTCATTAATGTATTTTTGAACTTCCTCTTCTGTCATTCCAATTCCTTGGTCAATAACATGAAGTTTTTTTCCTTTTTTATCAATTTTTATTTCAATGTGCTGTGCTCCTAAATCGCCTTTTATTTCTCCTAAGCTACTTAGGTGTTGAAGTTTGGTAGTAGCATCTGTAGCATTAGAAATTAATTCTCTTAAAAAAATTTCGTGATCACTGTAAAGAAATTTTTTAATCAGCGGGAAGATGTTTTCAACAGCAACATTAATTTTACCTTTACTCATATTTTTATTTTTTGATTTATAAATTGTTTGCAAAAAAAATACCATTCTTTAAAGTGTGACAAGTTGGCATTTTTTTTAAATTAAAGATGTTTAAGTTATATATAGAAATGATAAACACTTTATATTTGTAATCACTTCAATCATTAGGTAAATAACTATGGATTTAAAACAGAAAATTTACGATGCTTATAGCACACATGTATTAGAATATGAAAAGGAACCAAAGTCTGTTTATTTGTTTTGCAAAAACAATAAAATCGAAGAAACTGACTTTTACATGTCATTCGCATCATTAGAGGATATCAAAGAAAGTATATTCTGTAAATTTTTTGATAATGCCTATACACTAATTAGTAAAGAAAAAGGTTTTGATAGCCTAGTGCCAAAAGAAAAATTACTTTCTTTTTATTTTACTTTTTTTGAGGTATTACTTCTAAATAGAAGTTATGTTTTGTTCATTCTTTCAAATTCACGTGACAAAATACAAAAGCTTTCTTCATTGAGAAGATTGCGTAATTCTTTTAAACAATTTGCCTCAGGTTTGATCGAACAGGGGAATACTTCAAAACAATCCATATTTACAAAGCATCCCGAATTAATTTTTTCTGAGGGCGCTTGGTTACAATTATTATTTCTTTTAAAATTTTGGATGGATGACAGTTCTCCTAGTTTTGAAAAAACTGATATGGCTATTGAGAAATCGGTTCAAACTGTTTTTGAGTTATTTGATAATACCCCATTAGATAGTGTTATTGATTTCGGAAAATTTCTTTGGAATGAAAAATTCAAAATTTTTTAATTGAAAACTCTAGATTCAATTCCTACTAACAAAATTGAACGTGCCTCTAAATTTGTTTCTACTGGAATAAAGGTTGGAGGTAATTTTATTCGATATTATGGAGAAAAAATTTTCAGTGGAGATGACAATAAATCTAAGTTAAATGAAAATAATGCGAAAGATATCTATGACGGCCTAAAACAACTCAAAGGAAGTGCTTTGAAGGTCGCACAAATGTTGAGTATGGAAAAAAATTTATTACCTAAAGCTTATGTCGAGCAATTTGGCTTGGCTCAATTTTCCGTACCCCCACTATCTGCTGCTTTAGTGAAAAAAACCATACGTAAATACTTAGGTGCAGATCCGGAAACAGTTTTTGATACGTTCGAAGTTCACTCTGTAAATGCTGCTAGTATAGGCCAGGTTCACCGAGCTTCAAAAAAAGAAAAAAAACTTGCTGTGAAAATTCAATACCCTGGAGTGGCAAATAGTATTAGCTCTGATTTGGCTTTGGTAAAACCTATTGCTTTAAAAATGTTTAACCTTAAAGGAAAAGATACCCATAAATATTTCAAAGAAGTAGAAGATAAACTCTTAGAAGAAACAGATTATTTACAAGAGTTAAGAAATAGTCAATTTATTTCTAAAAAAGCTGCTAAGATTTCTAATCTTAAATTTCCAAATTACTATTCAAAATGGACTACTACTAAAATCATAACAATGGACTGGATGGATGGTATTCATCTGGCAGAGTACACTTCATTGGATAGTGATTCACAAGAGGTTAAAAATAAAATAGGACAAACCCTTTGGGATTTTTATATGTTTCAAATTCATGGATTGAAAAAAGTGCAAGCTGATCCACATCCAGGAAATTTTATGGTTGATGAGGAACGAAATTTAATCGCAATTGATTTTGGCTGCATGAAATCGATACCCAAAGATTTTTACCACCCCTACTTTGAGCTATCTAAGAAGGAAAATATTGATGATATTATTTCTTTTAATCGATTATTACGTGAGTTAGAAATTCTTCTTCCATCAGACTCAGAATATGAAATAATTTATTTTACTGAGCTATTTCAACGTATGATGAATCTTTTCACTCTTCCTTTTCATAAATCAAGTTTTGATTTTTCAAGTATTAAATTTTGGGAAGGAATCACCAACCTATCAAAAGACCTTGCTGTAGACTCACAACTCAGAAAAATGAATGGAAATAGAGGTTCAAAACACTTCATATACATCAATAGAACTTTTTTTGGACTATATCATTTACTCCATGATTTAAAGGCTGAAATTCAAACAGAAGAATTTAAAAAATATCTTTAAAACTTTGATTGTTAGATCGAGTTGGTGAAGCCATTTAAATTGATTATTTTCAATAAATTTAAAAATATATATATATGTTTAATTCTAAGATCATTGGTGTTGGAAAGTACCTACCTAAAAATGTAGTTTCTAATGCTGATTTAGAAAAAACTATGGATACTTCAAACGAATGGATTATTGAAAGAACTGGAATTAAAGAACGAAGACACATAAAAAAAGGTGATAATGATGGCGTAGCAACCATGGGAGTAAAAGCTTCTAAAATTGCACTAGAACGAGCTAATATTAATGCTCAAGATATTGATTTGATTCTTTTAGCAACTCTGAGTCCAGATTATTATTTCCCTGGATCTGGAGTATTGGTTCAAGATGCACTAGAAATTCCTGACTGTCCTGCAATGGATATTCGCATGCAATGTTCAGGTTTTGTATATGCACTAGCTACTGCAGACCAATTTATAAAAACCGGAATGTATAAAAATGTATTAGTAATAGGTTCAGAATATCATTCTGGTGGTTTGGACATGACTTCACGGGGTAGAAATGTTTCTGTTATTTTTGGTGATGGAGCTGGTGCTGTAGTGATGACCCGTACCGAAAACAATAAGGAAGGAATTCTTTCTTCACATTTACACTCTGAAGGAAAACATGCAAAAGAACTTTCTTTAATTGGGCCAAATACTGGAAGATGGGTTCCTGAGATTATTACCGAAAACGACCCAGAGGATATTTCTTATTACCCTCACATGAATGGACAATTTGTTTTTAAAAATGCGATCGTTCGCTTTACTGAGGTAATTAATGAGGGATTGAAAAAAACAGGATGGTCTGCTAATGAAATTGGAATGTTGATTCCACATCAAGCAAATCTCAGGATTGCACAATTTGTTCAAAAGAAATTTGGATTAAGTGATGATCAGGTTTATAATAACATTCAACGTTACGGAAATACAACTGCAGCCTCCATTCCAATTGCGTTAACTGAAGCTTGGGAAGAAGGTAAAATTGTCCCGGGTACTAAAGTCGTTTTAGCAGCTTTTGGAAGTGGATTTACATGGGGTAGTATCATGATTCAATGGTAAAATTCAAAACCCTTGTCATAGGAGCTAGTATAAACCCTGAGCGCTATGCTCACAAGGCTATTCACTTACTTCTTAAACACGAAATTGAAGTAGTTCCCATGGGTATAAGACCTGGATTAGTTGCTAACTTATCAATAGTATCTCCCTTTATTGCTCAAGTAAATATTCATACCATTACATTATACATAGGTGCTTCTAAACAAGAACCTTATTTTGATTTTATTTTAAAAATCAACCCTAAACGGGTGCTTTTTAATCCTGGTACTGAGAATCCTAAGTTAGTTAAGTTATTAAATGAAAAAGGTATTATTTGGGAAAATGCATGTACGTTAGTATTACTTTCTACGAATCAGTACAAGACCAAAGAATGTAAAAAATCCATTTAAAGGGAGTAATTCATATCCTAATTCATAACCGCCAAGACTTTCAGCATCTATATTTCCTAAAACACTAATTAGCGTTAAAGAACCTAAAATCACCCACCAGACTTTTTTGTCATTAATCTCATAAGAAGTAAATATTCCAAACGCGAATAAACCCAGTAGTGGTCCATAAGTATAACCAGCTACGGTTAATAATCCATCAATTACATTGCGGTCAAGAATATGCTTAAAAAGTATGACCACGAAAATGAGTAAGACACTCATAAATAAATGTGTTTTTTTTCGAAGAATTTTTTGTTTTCTTTCATCATATTTTTTAATATTAAGAAAGTCTATACAAAAAGAGGTTGTAAGTGAAGTTAGTGCACTGTCAGCACTGCTGTAAGCAGCGGCAATCAGTCCAAGTATAAAGGTAACGGCAACGGCAATTCCTAAGGGACCATTTAAGGCTATTTCAGGAAATAGAAGGTCTGTTTTTTGACTTCCATCCATTAATGGAATAGATATTCCTTTGCTTTCTGCATATATAAAAAGTAATGCACCCAATAACATAAAAAGACCAGTTACAATTACCAAAACAAAACTAAAAACGATCATGTTTTTCTGTGCATCTTTTAAGGATCTACAGCTTAAGTTTTTTTGCATCATATCTTGATCCAGTCCTGTCATGCATATTGTCACAAAGGCACCGCCAATAAAAGATTTAAGAAAATGATTTCTACTAAGTAGAGAGTCGGTGATAAAAACTTTATTGTATCGTGAGAGTTCGGAGGATTTAAAAAATTCTATAAACGACCAGTCCAATGCCTGGTTAATATATGCAATAGATAAAATCACAGAAATTATCATTAGCATTGTTTGAAGAGTGTCTGTTAATACAATGGTTTTAATTCCTCCTCTTTGAGTGTAAACCCATATTAAAACTATGGATAAAATAACTGTAATTTCAAAAGGAATACTCCAAGCGTCAAAAATAAATTGTTGCAATACAATTGCCACTAAAAACAATCGAAAAGCCGCTCCTAAAACTCTAGATACAAAGAAAAAAAAAGCACCAGCTTTATGACTATTTTGTCCCAACCTGCTGTTTAAATATTCGTAAATTGAAGTAACATTATTTTTATAATATACGGGCAATAGAACATAAGCGACGGCAAAATAGCCCACTAAATAACCCATAACTACCTGAAAATAAGTAAACTGAGATTCTTGTACCCAGCCTGGAACAGAAATGAAAGTGACTCCGGAGAGGGAAGCCCCTACCATTCCAAAAGCAACTAAATACCATGGTGAATTTCGATTAGCTTTAAAAAAACTTTCATTTGAATCATCTTTTCCTGTAACATAAGCAATTCCAACTAATACCAAAAAATAACCTACGATAAGGCATAGAATAAAAAAAGGTGATATCATTTAAAAAAAAATTAAGTTGTTAAAGATACAAATTAGATACATCTCATATTTTCGTAAATTAGCTTATGGATTTTTCTTCAAAACTGCTTGAAAATGCTGTGCAAGAAATTGCACAACTTCCAGGAATTGGTAAACGTACAGCTTTGAGATTAGCACTTCATTTACTTAAACAGCCTGTTGATCATACACTTATGCTGACTTCAGCTATATCATCATTTCGTGAAGGTGTTATTTTTTGTGAAAGATGTCATAATTTGTCGGACGCGCCTTTATGTGAAATATGCGCAAGTTTGAAACGGAATAAAAGATTATTATGCGTTGTAGAAGATATTCGCGATGTTATGGCCATTGAAAATACAGGATTTAGTATTGCTAAAAATTTATTTAATAGCGGTGTTAAAATAGATGGTTTTATCTCTTACGATGACACCCT
>Ga0102855_1000129_pt1 | contig 27234 bp, 24 predicted proteins | sample Colrivmet1370B02_FD_78450 | JGI IMG/M metagenome (GOLD analysis project Ga0102855, IMG submission 78450) | Estuarine microbial communities from the Columbia River estuary - metaG 1370B-02 | ecosystem: Environmental > Aquatic > Marine > Intertidal zone > Estuary | place: USA: Columbia River...
CGGGGCAATTGAATCTGATGGGCCAATAATTTATGATGGTCATGTTATCGTAAATTCTGGTTATTCATTTGGTTCAATGATGCCTGGAAATGCTTTGTTAGTATTCTCGACCAACTAACTTTTATTGATTTTTGAAATAATTTGTAAAAGCCTATTGTGACTTTTTAGTCATACAATTACCTAATTTTTTATTACTAGCTAAAAAGTCAGTTGTTACCAGCCTCGGTTGGGTTGATTACCTTTATAAATATTATATGGGGAGTCTATAAAAATGAATTTTAATATTAACAAAAGCGCAAAAGCACTTTTACTAGCATCTGCTTTACCATTAGCAGGTATGAGTACAGGGGCTTATGCACAAGAAACAACTGAAACAGCTGGAAGACTTGATGAAATAGTCGTTACAGCAAGAAAACGTTCTGAATCATTACAAGATGTGCCAGTTGCAGTTTCAGCATTAAGCCAGGGACAGCTAGAGCGAGGTTCTGTGCAAACAATACTTGATGTAGCAAAGCATATTCCAAATGTTGAATTGCATACAGTTACTCAGTCCGGTGCTGCACTTGGAGCTTCTATCAGAGGTATTGGTTTCGATGATTTAGAAAAAACATTTGAACCTACTGTGGGTGTTTCAGTTGATGGTGTATTTATGGCATCTAATAGTGGTGCTGTCGTAGACTTTTTTGACATAGAAAGCGTTGAAGTTCTTCGTGGACCTCAAGGTACGTTATACGGCCGTAACACAATTGCGGGTGTTATTAACATAAAACGAACAGCTCCAACGGGTGAGTTCGGAGGTAAGGTTGAAGGCACTTATGCAAGCCATGATCGTATTGACCTTAAAGGTTTAGTAAACATGCCTTTAGGAGAAAACGGCGGCTTAAAAGTTAGCTACCGTAATCTACAGCAAGACTCACATCTCTTTAATGTTACGAATAATGAGCGACCAAAAATGAGAGATAGTCAAACAGCTTCAGCTGCGTTAAAATATGACTTTACAGATAAAACTACTGCTACTCTTTCATATGATTGGTATGACCATAACACTCAGCCTGCTGATGTAATAGCAACTGGTACTGGCGACAGTATTTTCTGTGCTTTCTTCACAATAGGTTGCGATGCCGATTCTGGTGCAATCTCAAGAGCTGGTGGTAACCGCGTTTCTAATGCAAGTGAGCAAATAGTAAGCACAATTGAGGGTGATAACATAACATTGAATGTTGATCATACAGAAGATAAATTTGCTCTGAAGTATATATTTGGACATATGGATTTTGAAGAATATGCTTATTTCAACTCCTGGGGAGCACCGACTCCATTGTTTGAAGTTACAAGAGAGCAAGAATATAAGCAGTCATCTCATGAGCTGCAGTTTATTTCTGATTTAGATGGTCCGCTTAATTTTGTTGCAGGATTATATTACTTGTCGACAGACTCCTATTTAACATCTGGGCCTGTTTCAAACTTCACAACCCTTCAAGAGGCTGAAGCCACGGCTTTGTTTGGTGAGGCCACATATGAAATTGATGAAAACTGGTCAATATCAGCTGGTGCGCGTTACACAGATGAGACAAAAGAATTGGATTTGACACGTTACGGATCTAGTTCTGATAGGGTGTCTAATGCTGCTGGTGTTTTGAACTTAACTCCTGAATATAGCGATGATAACTTGTCTTATAGACTTTCTGCTAAACGAAAGTTTGAGGGCGGTATGGTTTATGCATCCTATTCAACGGGCTACCGTAGTGGTGGTTTTAACAACCGTGGTAGCGACCCTTTGACAGCGGGACCTTACGATTCTGAAACAGTTGAAAACTTTGAGCTTGGGTTACGTTCACGTCCATCAGATAACTTACAACTCAACGTTACTGCATTTATGTCCAACTATGATGACAAGCAGCAATTTGTTGTTACAAATGGTACAGAATGCGGGTTAGCAAACACCGCTACTTGCACATTTGTTAGAAACGCTGCCAAGACAAGCAATAATGGACTTGAGATCGAAAGTGTTTGGACACCAACGGATGCCTTAACATTCAGAGGCTCATTCTCCATACTTGATGCTGATTTCGATGAATATCTCTTCGACGGCCGTGATATCGCTGATGACGCTAAGATCATTTATGCTCCTAGCGAAATGGGAAGCCTTACAGTAGAGCACAATTCTGCAAGTTTTGGTGGTGACCTAACCTTTAGCGGCACACTTAGCCACCGCGGTGAGCAATTTGGTAATGCGGGTTTTGAGACTTATAGTTTCCAAACTGGTCCAGATATTACAATTGAAGCTCATACACAATTCGACTTATCTATGACTTACATCAAAGAAATGGATACGGGTAATAAACTTAAGCTTGTTGTTTATGGCACAGATATCTTAGATAATGATGGTCGTGTTTCACGAGCTTTTGATGCCGGAGCATTTGCTTGGCAAGAGCTAGTGGCAGGCCGTGAAGTTGGAGTTACATTAGGTTACTCTTTCTAAGGTTATTTAAATAATTATTAAGCGCTCAGGCAACCCTTGGGCGCTTTTTTTATGAAAAAATGCAATGCATAAATACTTATTATCTTTAATTTTGATATTGTTTATTTTATCTGCGTGTAGTTTAGATGTCTTAGGTAGTGATAAATTAGAAAATAATAAAGTTAAGTATGTGTCATTGGGAAGCTCTTTTGCAGCTGGTCCTGGTGTTAAAGGTATAGCAGAAAACTCTCCTGATAATTGTTGGCAATCAGATCAAAATTATGCACGGCAATTATCCGAGAGACTTAATTTGGACCTTATTGATGCGAGTTGTATCGGAGCTAAATTATCGGATAAAACAAGCCCAATAAGTATATATTCCCAAATGGAAAATATACAATCAGACGTAGGCTTAGTTACACTTCTAGCTGGAGGAAATGATTTAGGTTATTTAGCTAGGTTAATGACGGCTTCTTGCGAAAATTTGGTGAAACAAGGTAAAGTCCACAAAACAATACCATGCCTAGAAATGCCAAAGTTTCCGAGCATAGCTGATTATGAAAATACTGAATATCACTTAAATATAATTACTAATGCAATTAAAGAAAAAGCTCCTAAAGCAGTAATTGTGTTAATAGACTATGCAACTGTCTTACCATCAACATCTCTATGCGCTCTAACGCCTATGGATGAAAAGTATGCAATTGAGTCAAATTATATCAAAGAACAAATAGAAGATATATTAGAACGAGTATCTGTAAGAAACAGTACCCTATTAATCAAAGCTTCTAGAATTACTGAGAATCATAATGTATGCTCTGAAAAGCCTTGGATAAGAGCTTATGATAGTGCTGACTGGAGCATGCTTACACTTCCTTATCATCCAAAATACGAATATATGTTATCAATCTCAGATGCTTTGGAGAGTGTTTTGCAGCCTTACTTTTATAATATAATGTAATATAATTATCGAATTAGCTTCAAAGCTTTAATTAAACTATTAGAATAGTCATGAATAAAATCTTTGGTTGATTGAGCCTCTTCTATCTTTGGGAAGCCATGAATTGCCGCAGGATAAATATCAAATTCTGTTCTCACCCCAGCTTTTATCAATTTTCGGGCATACTCAATATTTTCATCCAAAAATAAATCCAAGGCGCCTACCCCTATCCAGCAGGAGGGCAGTCCTGTGTAAGATTTTAATGAAGCTGGAACAGCTGGTGAGGTATGAGGTTGACCATTTAAATATGCTGACCAGCCAAACCGGTTCATCTCTGCGGTCCAAATGAACTCCCCTAGTAGCGGATCTTTTTTATTGACTTCAGCTCCTGTACGGGCATCAAGCATTGGGTATAGTAGAAGCAAGTGTGCTATTTTATTTGTTTTATCATTTAACTTTAATTGCGAGAGCGCGGCTGCGAGGCAGCCCCCAGCACTGTCACCGCTTAAGGCTATTCTGTTGATGTTAACTTTAAGGCTTTCTGCATTTGCATGAAACCAGTCGAAGCCATCCTCACAATCATTTAAAGGAGTAGGGTAAGGGTGTTCTGGTGCTTTCCTGTAACTTATCGCGAGAATTGTTATTCCTAATTTTGAACACAGATTTAAATGTCTTGAATCATTGCTCTCGGGCAATCCCATCACAAGACCACCTCCATGGATATGCACTAAACCAGCTGAGGTGTTAGCATGATTGGGGTCATTATTTTTGTATAAAATTGCTTTTGAGTGGCTCCCATCTCTCAGTGTAATGACTATTTCGTTTCGCGTGACATTATTTGGCACTACTGGTTCAAGCACTGAAAGGCTTTTCACTACTTCTCTATATGCATCTAGGGATAGTTGGTTTTCGAGCTTTAAATCCATCTCTTGCATCGAGGTGACTAATGGTTTCAGATCATTGGCAACTAAGTGAAGGCTTTTTGATGACATAATTTATTTTTCCTGATTTATATATCGATCTAGTTCTCGATGAAAATGTCTAATTCTATCTTCTTGTTCACACCAAATAGGTCCTTTAAACCCACGTGACTTAACGCCTTCTTGGACGGAGGCTACTAATTCCACATCTTGATCAAGCACCTCCCCTAGTTCTGGATTTATACCAGCAGCAACATGTTCTACCTCAGGTCTTATTTCACCTGTTATATCGTTTTCTTCAGGAAGACCCATCCATGCGGGGACAGTAAAGCTTGGATCGTCTACATATCGAAACATTGTAATATTATCATAATAGAAACGTTCAGGATCAGTTGCATGTGGAGTAAAGCGCATAATAAAAATACCCTCTGGATGCATACCAATCTGTACATTTGGAAAAAACCCTGTTGCCCAGCTATCGGTTAATTGACCATTTGTCATTTTTTCATAGTATTCTAGATTAAATTTTCTCCCTTTTTCCCGTTTTGCTTTTTGTATTGCAGCACGGACATCTTTCGATGTTCCGACGAATTTTTCGGGATTAATGCCTGCTTCAGAAAGAAATGCAGCTTGATAAGGGTCGAGACTCTCTTGATCTTTTACTCTGTGTGACTTTACGCCTATTGGTACAATCATCCTACTAAATCCATTTGGATAGAGATCAACCTGAGAGAAATCTTCCATAACACCTTGGGTTTGGGGATGAATGTACGGTAAGTGATATGTTTCATAAAAAGCATCCACACCTGTTTTCCAATTTGCAAGCCATTCACTTCTTACGTGGCGAACTACGTTCATTTTTTCAATTTCGTAGTTTTCGATATAACCTTCGGGCAATCCAATCCAATCTTTCAAGTTTGGCGCTCTACCATCAATGTTTATGAAAATAAGACCGGCTAGTGTTTCGCATCTTACTTCCGTTAATCCTGGACGATGCTTTATTAATTCTGGATGAAAGGTATGCTCATCTGTAATTTTTTTAAGCGAACCGTCTAAATTGAATTCCCATGCGTGAAAAGGGCAAGAAAAACTATTTACAGAGCCATTATCAGTTAGGCAAATGCGATTGCCTCTATGGGGGCAAACATTGTAATATGCCTTTATTTTACCTGATTCTGTCTTTGTGATTATAAATTGTTCATGCCCATGGGTAAATAATGTAAAATCACCACTTTCTTTTACATCCGGTGTAACGCCAGCTAGTAGCCAAACTTTTGGCCATAATGTTTCCCACTCTTTCTTTTGAAAGTCTTGAGTGTAGTATCTTTTTGGATCTACCACATCATTTCCGATATCATGCGGCCTAGCTTGTTTGGCTTCAAGTGACCCGTCAGGTGCCCCTAAATTCATTGGCCATTCCGCTTTTAAGTTTTGAGACATAATTTCCTCATTTATTTAATTAAAAACAAAGTCTATAGTTTTGGTTTAAGTGCTGATAGGCATTCTTCCAGGTAATTAAAAAGCCTTGTTTCCCGCTCGATATCTTCTGGTATAGATAAATGTCTTATTGCTACGCCTTCAAGGGTGGTGTTAACAAGGTCCATAGCTAGCTCCAAAGCAGCTGTATTGCTACGCCACTGCGGAAAAAGGTCATAAGATAGATTGTACCATTCATCATAAAATGCTGCTTGTGCGGGCTGTAAAATCTTAGCTAAACCTTTATCTGTTCGCGATGCAACTGCTAGTTCATGGAATACAACATAAAGTGGGTGAGTAACATGCTTCCAATATGCTTTTAATCCGTCATGCAACTGCAGTTTATCTTTTGGAAGCGCAGCGATAGCTCTTTTAAACGCCCGCAGTCTTTTTTCATGCAGATATTCTATAGCTGCCCCTATCACAGCTGAGCGATTATTAAAATGGTGCATCATCGCACCACGTGAAACCCCAGCTTCATTTGCAATTATTGGAGTGGTTGTTCCGGCATACCCATATTTTGCTATACAGCTAAGGGCTGCCTCTACGATTATTTTTCTCGTTGAGGCGCTTTTCTGAGCCTGCCGACCGATTTCTTTTCTTTGGGCAGTTTTTACTTTTTCAGTTGAAGTCTTGCTATTCATATATTAGTCCAGTAAAAAACAATCGTGTCTGTTTTTTTTATTATATATTTTTTATAAATGCACGAAGAAAATATAGATTTAGAATTTCAGTTCTATTTATTTATAATTGGAGGGTACTAATGGGAAGAGTAGCTGGAAAAATAGCCTTAATTACAGGCGCTGCATCTGGACTTGGTTTTGCAGATGCAAAGTTGTTGGCAGAAGAAGGGGCAAAAGTTGTTCTTACTGATGTAAATATAGAGAAAGGTGAAGCCGCTGCTTTAGAATTAGGCCCATCTGCTTCTTTTATCAAGCATGATGTTAGTTCTGAGCAAGATTGGATCGAAGTAATAAGTAAAATTGACGAGTTACATGGAAACCTTGATATTTTGGTAAACAATGCTGGCGTTGTTGTTATGTCAGACCCTGTTAATTGCACTTTGGAAGAATTTCGTTTCGCAAACAGAATTATGTCTGAGGGAGTCTTTCTGGGTATGAAATATTCTATGCCTTTATTAAAAAAAAATTATGGAGGGTCTATTGTTAATATGTCCTCAACCGCATCTCATATTGGGTACCCTATTTTCTTTGCCTATTCAGCTGCCAAAGGAGCTGTAAGATCTATGACAAAATCTATGGCTATTCACTGCCAGGCCGAGTCTTTCCCTGTACGTTGCAATTCTGTTCATGCAGGTGGAATCGAGACTCCTATGGTTCAGTTTGCTCAAGGTAGAGCCGATGAAGCCCCTGTAGATGTTCCAGCTCAAGGAGTGCTACCAGCTGACTCACTTGGAACGCCAAAGGATGTAGCTAGCATGATTTTATATTTAGCATCTGATGAATCGCGATTTGTTACTGGCGCGGAATTTCTTATCGACAATGGGCTTTTAGCCCGCCCAGCAATGTAAGGATTAACAATGGATCTCAATTTAAGAGGAAAGAACGTTTTAATCACTGGCTCAACTCAAGGAATAGGCCGTAGAATTGCTAACTTATTCGCTGAAGAGGGAGCTAATGTAGCAATATGTTCTCGCTCGCCTGAGAGTGTTAATAAGGCTATTAAAGAGATAAGTTTGATGGCTGATGGTAAAATTATTGGTTCACCATGTAACATTAAAAATAAAGAAGAATATGAAACATGGATAAACGACATGGCTGAAGAACTAGGAGGTGTCGATATTTTTATACCTAATGTATCAGCAGGTGGCGGTATGGATAGTGAAAAAAATTGGTGGAAAAACTTTGAAATTGATGTTTTAGGCACTGTTCGCGGTGTTGAGGCTGTCATACCTCATATGGAGCTACGCGGTGGCGGTTCCATTGTAATGATTAGCACAACAGCAGCGGTTGAGACTTTTATGGCTCCTCAATCCTATAATGCTATGAAAGCAGCTTTAATCACTTATGCAAAGCAATTATCTCAAGCGCATGGCGAAAAGGGTATAAGAGTTAATAGTGTATCTCCGGGTCCTATTTATTTTGATGGTGGCGCCTGGGATATGATAAAAATTTCAAATGAAAGATTCTATGATAAGACAGAAAAAACACATGCCCTAGGCCGGTTAGGCACTCCAGAAGAGGTCGCTAAAGCTGTGGTATTTTTATCAAGTTCAGGAGCCAGTTGGATTACGGGAGTAAACCTAGTTGTTGATGGCGGGTATACAAAAAGGGTTCAGTTTTAATTATGAAAGTTCGCAGAGAGCAAAAAATTGCTCGAATTAAAAAACAAAAAGGTAAAAAAGGTACTCCAGTAGAGGCAATGCCAAACCCTGAACTTGGCCATAAACTAATACCTAAATTACGCTATACAGATACTGGATTCGCTCAGGAAGAGTGGGATAAAATGTGGAAAAAAGTCTGGCTTCTAGGTTGCCGTGAAGATGACATTCCAAATCCAGGGGACCATTATGTTACTGAGATTGGAAATGAATCCATATTGATAGTGAGACAAAAAAATAAAACAATAAAAGCGTTCTACAATGTTTGTGCCCATCGAGGCAATAGGATAGTTCACGCTCTTCACGAGCCTCAGTTGGAGAGTTCTAACTTTCGATGTCGATACCATAGCTGGGAATATGGAATTGATGGAAAGTTCACTGACATCCCTGATCTTGAAACATTCCCTCAAGGCGCGCCCGACTGCGGCGGCTTGATTTGTATGCCATGCGACTCATGGGGTTCATTTGTATGGTTTAGTATGAATAAAGATGTTGAGCCTCTTAAGGATTACTTGGGCATAATTCCTAATCATTTAGATCCCTATCATTTTGATCGAATGGTATTAACTCGTCAAGTTACAGTTGAATGGGATTGCAATTGGAAAGCTTCAGTTGACGCTTTTAATGAAAGTTACCATGTCCAAGGAATTCATCCTCAATTATTATATTACCTTGACGATCTCGATATCCAAATAGATTGTTATGAAAAACATAATAGATATTTAATAGCTTTTGGAGTTTTGAGTCCTAGAGTTGTTTCGCCCTCGGAAATACCTCCTCCTATTAAACATGTGATGCGAGAAGCTGGAATGGACCCTGCCTCTTATGAAGGATCTGTGTATAATATAAGGGCTGATGTACAAAAACATAAGAGAGTACATGGAGCTACACAAGGAAAAGACTATTCATCCTTAAATGATGATCAACTTACGGATGATTATCATTATACAATTTTTCCAAATGTAACAATGAATGTTCACGCAGATGATCTAATGCTATTTCGTCAAAGGCCTCACCCTGACAACCCTAACAAAATGCTCTTTGATTATTTTACGTACGAGCTTCCTGATAATGATTTTGATTGGGAAACTTATAAAAAGCCTATACATAAAAAATTTAAACATGGTGAAACTTCGTTGGGGTTAGTTATTAACCAGGATGCCTACAACCTCCCTTTTGTTCAGAAGGGTATGAACAGTAATGGCTATGAGGGCTTGTGGTTAGGCAATCAAGAACTACGCATTCGTCATTTCCATAAAACATTGGAAGACTATCTTGAAAAATAGGTGCCTTTGTTTTGATTAAGCGGTAAGAAACATTTTTAGAAAATAAGGATTTATATGAGCTTGCAACAAAGCAAAGACCAGTTGTTAAACGCATATCGCGAAATGAAAACAATTCGTGAATTTGAAGAACGTTTACACAAAGAAATTATGACTGGTGAAATAGCGGGATTTACTCATCTTTATTCAGGCCAAGAGGCTGTAGCAGTGGGGGTCTGCCAACATTTAGACCATCAAGATTTGATCGTATCCACGCACAGAGGGCATGGGCATTGTATAGCGAAGGGTTGCGATGTGAAAGGAATGATGGCTGAAATTTATGGGCGTTCTACAGGATTAGGAAAAGGTAAAGGTGGGTCCATGCACATAGCAGATTTTGATAAGGGCATGTTAGGTGCTAATGGCATTGTTGGTGCGGGTGGTCCTTTAGCAGTTGGCGCTGCTCTTTCAGCAAAGTTAGATGGTAATGGTAAAGTTGGCATTTGTTTTTCTGGTGAAGGCTCGATAAACCAAGGAGCAGTTTTTGAAGCAATGAATATGGCTAAAGTTATAAATGCGCCAGCTATTTTCGTAATAGAAATTAATGGTTACTCTGAGCATACGGGCGCTAGTTATTCAGTTGGTGGTGTTGATATTGCAAAACGAACTGAAGGCTTTGGATTAAAGACTATCGAAGCTGACGGGTGCGATTATCATGCAGTTTATGATGCGATGGCGGAGTTATTAGACTATTCTCGATCAGGGAATGGACCTAGCGCTGCTGTTTTTAACACAACAAGATTTTTTGGGCATTATGAAGGCGACCCGCAAAATTATAGAGCAAAAAACGAAGTCAAAGAACATCGATCGAGTAGGGACTGCCTTAAAAAGTTCTGTTCTGATAATTTATCCGGTGGAATCATTTCACAATCTGAAATAGACGAAATTGATGTAAGTGTGATGGCACTAATTGATGAAGCAGTAACAGAGGCTCGTAATGCGCCACCAACACCAATGGAAGAGATGGAAGCTGACGTTTACATCACTTACCAATAGGAGAGTATGATGGCCATTAAGACTTACAGAGAAGCTTTAAATGAAGTTATGCATGCTGAAATGGAGCGCGATTCAAACGTTTTTGTCTGCGGAGAAGATATTTCGGGCGGAGCAGGCGGTACCTCTGGCGAAAGAGAGGCTAGCGGTGGTATATTTGGTGTTACGGCTGGATTATTGCCTAGGTTTGGTGAGGATAGAGTGATTGATACTCCTATATCTGAAAATACGATAGTTGGGATGGCTGCCGGTGCTTCATTAGCTGGGAAACGTGGAGTTGCAGAAATAATGTTTGCTGACTTTGTTACACTCGCGCTTGATCAAATGATGAATCAAGCTGCTAAGTTTCGTTATATGTCCGGTGGTAAGGCTAAATGCCCAATTGTTATCAGAGTTCCTTACGGCGCAGGCATGAATATGGGCGCACAGCATTCCCAAACAATGTACAATATTGTTACTTCTGTTCCGGGCCTAAAGTGCGTAATGCCAACTAATCCTGCAGATGCCAAGGGATTACTTACTGCGGCTATCCGGGATGATGACCCGGTTGTATTCTTTGAGCATAAAGCAATGTATGGAAGAAAGGGTGAGGTCCCTGATGGTGAGTATATTCTACCATTTGGAAAGGCAGCACTTTTGAATGAAGGAAATGATGTGACCATTGTTGCAATGGGTAGAATGGTTTTGTTTGCTGAGAAAAGTGTAGCTACACTCAGAGGTGAAGGAATAAACTGTGATTTATTAGACCTTAGAACTACTAGCCCACTGGATGAGGATTCAATCCTTGACAGTATTGAAAAGACAGGTCGAGTTGTTGTTGTTGATGAGTCTACACCGAGATGCTCTCTAGCATCAGACATAGCTGGTTTCATAGCTAGCCATGGCTTTTCTTCTCTTAAGGCGCCTGTTGCTCAGGTGACCTCTCCACATGCTCCTGTTCCTTTTGCACGTGAATTAGAACGTGCATATGTTCCAAGTCCCGACTCTATTTCTGCAGCTGTGCGGAAAGTAATGAATTATAAATAGGTTATATCATGACAAATAATATTAAAGCTTTTACTATGCCTAAATGGGGCATAGAAATGGAAGAGGGTGTGATACGCGAGTGGCATGCTAATGTTGGAGATAAAGTAAATGAAGGTGATGTTTTTGTAGTTATTGAAACTGATAAAATAGCAAATGATGTCGAACTTGAATTTTCTTCTACTCTTAGGTGGAGGGTTGATGGTGAAGGAGAAGCTTATCCAGTGGGTGCTCTTATTTCTATTTTTGCGGAAAAATCTGTCACCGATGATGAAGTTAAAGCGTTTAGAAATAGTTTCGTAGCTATTGATGCTAGCTTTGCTAATTCGAAAGAAGATGTTGCTCCCATTAATGCACCAACAAATAATGCTACCATTCCAGCTAACTTATCGATTTCACCTATGGCAAAAGACCTTGCTGAAAGTCTTGGAGTAGATTTGACATCTGTTGACGGAAGCGGCCGAAGAGGGCGTGTTTCTTTGCAAGATGTTGAGCAAGCGGCAAAAGCACAAGGCCTATATTTGGATAATAGTGATGATAAAAATAACCCTCACGAAATCATAAAGCTTACGTCTATGAGAAAGACAATTGCTAAGCGACTTACAGAAGCAAATAGGGACATACCTCATTTTTATTTGCGGTGTAAAATTAATATGGATAATTTGATTAAAAGCCGTAGGGCAAATAAACAAGGTTCCATTAATGATTATATATTGAAAGCATGCGCTGTAGCATTGAGGGCTGAGCCAGATGTTAATGTGAATTTTATGGGTGAATCTATACACCGGTTCAAGCATGCAGATATAAGCGTTGCGGTAGCTACTGATAGAGGCTTGATTACCCCTATAATTCGCTCAGCAGATGATAAGACAATATCTGAAATATCAAATGAAATGAAAGAATTAGCCCAAAAGGCTAAAAATGAATCATTGCAACCGTCTGATTACCAAGGTGGTACTTTTAGCTTATCAAACCTTGGCATGATGGGAATTTCAAGTTTTGATGCAGTTGTAAATCCTCCTATGGCAGCCATTTTGGCTGTTGGTTCATTAGAAGAATCATTGCTTCCTCACGGTGAGAGTGCTCACATAATGAATGTGACATTGTCATGTGACCATAGGGCTATTGATGGAGTCTTAGGTGCCAAATGGCTTAAGTCATTTCGGGAGGCTTTAGAAAGTCCAGAGTCACTTTAAATGTATATTGCCCCGCGTTTGAATAGAAAAATCATTCAAGTTGCTTTTGTGGTCAATGATCTTGAACTCGCTGCTCATAAATATATCCAAACTATGGGTGTAGGGCCTTTTTATATAGTTGATAGACCAAGTATAATTGATGAAACATACCGCGGTAAAAGTGCGAATGTAGAATTTTCTACTGCTATTACACAAGCTGGAGATGTGCAAATCGAGTTTGTTCAGCAACACTGTGATAGTGATTCTAGTTACAGGGATATAGTAAAAAAAGGTCATTCTGGTTTTCACCATATTGCAATTTTTGCTGAAAACTTTGATGAAGAAATGAAAAGATATTCAGATAATGGTAATGAAATAGCTAGCTCAGGTCGTATGGGGCCGATGCGTTTTGGCTATGTAGATACCCACAAAGAAATTGGAGCAATGACTGAGGTACTTGAAGATGTTCCTTTTATTAGAAACTATTTTTCAAATCTTTCACGAGAATGTTCTGAGTGGAATGGTGAACGACCAATCCGGAACTCTGAAGAGTTATTTTAATTTTTTTAACTTAGCAATTGATTCAGCTATCTCTTTGGGGTTTGGATTTCTTCTGAGCGTTAACCCTCCATTTACTTGTAAATTTTGTCCAGTCATGAAGCATTCATCGGATGCTAAATATACACACATAGCGGACACATCTTCTGAAGTTCCTAGTCTTCCCATGGGATAGGACTTTAAAAAAGCCTCTTCAATGCCTGGCACTGAAAAAGCATTCTCTGTCATAGGCGTCTTTGTTAAACCAGGAGAAATAGAATTAATGCGGATGTTGTTTTCTCCAAATTCGTTAGCTAACGATTTTATCACATGATCTATTCCAGCTTTAGTGCCTGCATAAGCAGTATGATTTATTGTTGGCAATACTGCTGTTCCAGAGGAAATTTGAATTATAGAGCCGCCTCCATTCTTTATCATCTCTGAGATTACTGATTGCATAAAAAAATAAGGCCCTTTAAATTGTATGGCCGTCATTCTATCTAATTCTTCCTCATTTGTATTAAGAAATTTTTTGGTTAACCCCCATCCTGTAGCATTAATCGCGATATCAATTTTTCCTAGATTACTTCTGGCTTCAGTAACCATAGTTTCGATATCATTCCTAATTGTGATATCTGATAATGCGTAATGTCCATTAAGTTCTTTTGCGAGTTCTTTTAATATGGCTTTATTTCGCCCAGCTACGCAAACTTTAGCGCCTTCTTTCACTAAGCGCCGTGCTATTGACTGTCCCATATTGCCCTGACCTGCTGCGCCAATTATGAGAGCTTTTTTGCCTTTTAGTCTCATTAGTTATTCTTTATTTTGGACTTTTCTGGACCTATCGCACTACACATAGTTAGTTCCATATCTTGAGCTAAGCAGTCCAGCAAAGGCGGAACTATACGGTCATGGAAATCTATGCTCATATGGTGATCAAATGCCTGTTTATCTTTGAATGATGCTATACAAAAATATGTGTTGCTGTCGTCTTGTGATTGAAAAAGTTCATAGATGTAAGCATCAGGTTCTTTTTCATGAGTTAATTCTCTTAATTCCATTTGAAGTTCTTCAAATTTCTTTGATTTTTCAGGTTTTGTAACAAGCTTTGCTATAAATGCTGTCATGTCATTCTCCTTTGTTATCTGTTTTTAGCTCGATTGAAATTTTTTCTTTAAGTTTAAACTTTTGGATTTTACTTGTCGACATCGGCCAATCATCAACAAACCGTATATGACGTGGTATTTTAAATCGTGCTAATTTGCCTTGGCAGTATTTTATGATATCTTCAGGTAATAAATTTTTTCCGTTTACGCATTTAATAAAGGCGGCTGCTACCTCAACATAACGAATGTCAGGTGCTCCAACAACTTGTGAGAGTTCAATAGCAGGATGACTGTTCAAAATGGCTTCAATTTCAGCAGCTGCAACATTTTCTCCGCCAACCTTGAGCATATCTTTACTGCGACCATGGAACATCAATTGGCCATGTTTATCCAATGAGCCAATATCTCCTGTGTGCAACCAACCATCTTTATCTATTGAAGATGCTGTTTTCTCTGGATCCTTATAATACCCTGATAGCAAACCAGGACCGCGAATACAAATGTCACCATGTTGTCCAGTATTTACTTCCTTCCCAGTTTCAAGGTCCAATAGTTTGAGCTCCCAACCAGGTAATGGAACTCCCAGCTTAGTGGTTCTAAGTTCAAGTGGGTCGTTTACACGGCTGGTTGTAACGGTTCCAGATGCCTCACTGAGGCCATAAGTTCCGACATGAATTGTATTTGGCATGGCATCAAGAATAGTTTTCTTTATTTTCTCAGGTAGCATGCCAAGATTTGAATTCATGATTCTGATATTTGTCAAATCTGTAGTAGTGAAGTCTGGATGATTAATTAAATCTTGTAAAATTGTAATAAAGCAAGGGTAAGCTAAAGTGGCTGTCTCTAACATTTTCAAGGCCTGGCTTGGTTCAAAATGTCTGATTGTGAGATATGCACCACCTACATCGAAAGCGCCCACTAGCGGTAATATTCCTGCAATGTGGAATATTGGTAGGGGTGACCAAAACCTGTCTCCCTCTACCATTTCGTACCTATGGCGCCCTAATGCTCGACTGTTTGACACCATTGCTTTGTGTTTTATCATGCAACCTTTAGGGTTGGAGGTTGTTCCTGAGGTGTAAAGAATAAGTGCAAGGTCCTCAGGGGCTACATCCGATATTTTTTTGTCTAAATCATTATCAGTAATATTTTTAGCTAGTAAGTTAGCATTCGATTCAGCAATCGTACCTTTGTGGCTTCCAGACCCTGTGACTATTATGCTTCTAAGTTTTGGGGCTTTTTTCAGACATAAGCCTTGAGTGTTTTCTTGACTTTTGAGGTCTGGAAATGCTGCGTTTAGCCTCTTTATAAAATCTACTGAATCAGCAACCTTATCTGTAGTTATCAGGCTAACTAAGTCTGCATTTTCAACGAGGTATGACAACTCTGCCGGAGCATAACGCGCATTTATTGGAACTGAGGCAGCTCCAATCATTGCTGCACCAAATAATGCCTCCACGAACTCAGGCTGACTAGTCATTAGGATTCCTATGTTATCTCCTTTTTTGACACCAAGGGCAGTGAATACCTTTGCCCAACTTCTCGATCTCGATAAAAGTTCGCCGTATGATAGTTTAACATCTGGGAACACTAATGCATCATCACTAGGAATGCGACTTGCCGCAGAAATTAAAACCTGCCCTAGAGTGAGGTTGTCTTCAAATTTGCCCATTTTATTCACTATTCTAAAGGATCTAGGTATTCGCGTATGTACTCGCCGTCTATACATTCGATCATATCATTCACAATTTCTTTAAAGTGATCTGAATTTTGGTGAGCTTTGTCGCCTGCTTCATTTTTAAAGCTTTCTATAACAGCATAGCTGAATGGCTCTCTAAGTTTATAAAACTTATATAAAATTGTATCTGGTTCTTTTTTTTTAACAGCTAATTCCATTTTATTACACGCATATATAAATTGCTTTTCTTTTTCTGGAAAAACCTTCATTCTGGCAATGAATGTATAAGTCATCGAAGCCCCCATTTTTTTACTTGTTTATTAACTATCATGCTTTTCGAGGTAATGCATTAAAAAAACAAACATGGCCGATTGTTATATATATAAAAAATGATTCGTTAAAATTAGATATAGACTTTAAAACTTACGTTATTACTGTATAATTCAATGCTTGATTGTTATAATAAAAACAATCATAGTTGTTTTTATTATAATATAAAAAATCTGAGTGGTTGGCTCCCTCAGCATTAACAACTCGGGGGAGTGTAGCATGAAGCCAGAAAAAAGTTATAAATCGTTTTTAAAGATGGGTGCTTCGGCATTACCTGTAATGTCAATGGCAGTTGGTTTGCTATCTGCAAGTGCTTATACTGCATCAGCTCAGGAAACCCTGAGAGATATTCTATCGCAAGATGAAGTTGTTGTAACGGCGACTAGGCGTTCTAATGCCACAAACTTACTAAAAACTCCTGTTTCAGTTTCGGCCTTTAATGCTGAGGCCGTCGAGGCTTTCTCTCCAAGAGACCTTCAGGATATTGCTGTTATGACACCTGGACTCTCTCCAGGAAACTCGGCTGGTTTCAAATCTGCTAACTTCGCTATGCGTGGTGTAGCAGAGACTTCCATTATTGTTTATAAAGAAAATCCAGTTGGGGTTATAATTGATGACTTTGTTGTAGTGGATGCTCAAACTCAAGATTTAGAGCTTTTTGATGTTGAACAGATAGAAGTTCTACGGGGGCCACAAGGAACCTTATTTGGTAAGAATACTACAGCAGGCGCAGTAACTGTTAGAACTAAACGCCCTCGCTTGAATGAAGCGGATGCAGAGATTCAGGCTCAAGTCGGTAGCTTCGGAACAAAAGAGGGTAAATTAGCGCTTAACATTCCGGTTGTTGAAGACAAGTTAGCGGTAAGAGCCGCTGGTATGTATATTAAATCTGATGGTTATTACAAAAATGGCTATCAGTTTGGTCCAATTCCAGGTTTTATTGATGCTAGTACTGCTGGGCTATCTGGTTCGGGAAGTGATGAACGAATTGGTGGTGATGATGTTTTCTCAGGACGAGTAAAAGCATTATGGGAGCCATCTGATAATGTTTCCTTAATTGCAACTTATGAAATGGTTAGGGATAGAGGGGACTCTGTCCCTGTGGTAAATGATACGCCAGCCGGGGCAGGATATGCTTTTCCTAATTTTGGATTTCCCGGCATTCCTGATGGAGTAGACCCCTTAGATTATGCGGGTATAAATAACCGTGATGATAACTTACTAAATATGTCGAAGGGTCACAGAGTTGACGTAGATGGATTTTATCTAAATGGTGATTTTCGAATTAACGACAATTGGGAATTACACACAGTGACCGGCTTACGTAAGTCTAAGTCGCGTCTCCCGAATAATTATGTAGGAACAAATGGCCCCTCATTTACTAATCCTTTAACCGGCGGTGTCAGTGAGTTTTCACTTTTTGATGCAACTCGGGATGATAATAGAGAGGTTTTCCAACAGGAAGTCAGGTTAACAGGAAGTGTTGGTGACGTTGATCTGGTAGGAGGTGTATTTTACCAAGATAGCGATGTTGATTTTTGCGTAGCCCAAACTGTTGGTTTCTTGGACATCTTTGGCGCCGTTGGTGCTTTAGGTCCTAACCCTGCTCCTTTTGGCTTTTTTAATGCAAACGCATTGTTGTTGTGTAACTCTCAGCAAGCCTCTGCTATTGCTGGTTTCGTAGATGGAACATGGGATGTTACGGATCGTTTACATCTGTCAGCAGGTATAAGGTTCACAGAAGAGAAGAAGACATGGACAGGTAGACCACGTGTTCCAACTATTGCACTCGATGGTAGCCCAACGTTAGATGCGCCATTAGATGGCATTGACTTTGCCGCTTACCCTACTGGTGTTGTGACAGATTCAGAAAAGTGGAGTGAGCCAACATATCGGATGAATATTGGCTATGACCTTAATGACGATACCCTAGTTTATGCAAGTTATTCTCGAGGTTTTCGTTCTGGTGGTTACAATGATCAAACAGGAACTGTATTAAATCCATTACCAGCTGCAGCAATTCGCCCAGTGTCTCCTGAGTTTGTAGATTCTTATGAGTTGGGTATGAAGGGCTCTTTTGCGGATGGCCGCGGTACCATAGCAGCAACAGTTTTTCAGGCTGACTACACAGATGCGCAACGCACATTTAATGCGAGCTTTCCAGGTGGCCAAGAAACATTATTCTTTAATGCTGCAGATTTAACATCTAAAGGCATTGAGCTTGAAGGAACCTTTGCGTTAACTGATAATTTAATAGTTAGGGGCATGGCAGCATTTACAGATGCTGATTATGACCGTTTCGAGGCTGATACTGATTTTGATGGTGTAAATGATATTGATTTGTCGGGACGCCCAGTCACTCGTGTGCCTGAAGTTCAGTTAGGATTTGATGCCACTTATTCAACGTCTGTTGGAGATTGGGGTAATATGAAAATCAATGGTCGGATTACCCATGAAAGTGAGTCTGTTGCTGGCTATTCAGATGTTGGAACAGCATATGACACTTTCTTAGATGCTCGTACACTTATCGATGCAGATGTAAGACTTACCGCTGCTGATGATAAGTACTATGTGAGATTAATTGGTAAAAACCTCACTGATAGGCGTTATAAAACGGGCTCTTTGGCTGTTGCTACACTCTGGCAGTTCTCTAACTACGGAGCTCCGCGATATTTTGGTCTTGAAGTTGGAACAACCTTCGGCTTCAACGACTAAATGAAATTGCAATTAATAAACAAACGCGCCATCGTAACCGGTGGCGCGAGTGGCATTGGTGAAGCTATTGCTAAAACTTTTCTTGATAATGGCGCAAAAGTAATAGTTGTAGATTTACCTGGAAAAGATGCTTCTAATATTTATAAAAGTTTCGAAAATGCCTACGTAATTGAGCAAGATATTACACTGGCTGGTGCATCTGACAATATTATTGAAGAAGCTGTAAGCCTTCTTGGTGGTCTTGATATACTTGTAAATAATGCGGGAATAGCGATGCCAAGTTCTCTCGAAACCACAACTGATGAGCTTTGGGATAAAGTCATGGGCCTTAATGTAGGGTCAATGTTCAAAATTTCACGTGCGGCTCTACCATATTTGAAAAAAAGTGGGGCAGGTCGTATAATTAATCTGGGATCAATTATGTCTGATGTTGGAGGCCCTGAATTATTTGTTTATGGTATATCTAAACATGCGGTAGCTGGTATGACTAAATCTATGTCAGTTGATTTAGGGCAGTTCGGCATAACCGCAAACTACCTTCAACCGGGTGCAATTGTTACAGCCCTATCGGCACCTTTCTTCGCTGACCCAGCTTTTAAAAAATATTGGGAAGATAAAACACCTGTTGGCCGATTAGGTTTACCGCATGATGTTGCCGTTGCTGCATTATTTCTAGCGACCGATGCAGCTCAATTTATTTCAGGAGTTGGATTAAATGTAGATGGAGGTGCAATTATTAAATTTTAATTTAATATTGTTAATTCTTAAAATAATCCGGCTTACCCATTGGCCAAACCCATCCGAATTGAGCCATACCGCCATCAACAGTTAGAACATCGCCTGTTACAAACCTTGATGATGGTGCAGCCAGATAAGCTGCAGACTCCGCTATATCCCAAGCTTCACCAAATTTTTTCATTGGATTAGCTAAGTGGAACTCTTTTAATGCTTCATCAGGGTACTGAGTAACTCCTTCTGTTTTTATAGCTCCCGGTGCTATGCAATTAATACGTATGTTATGTTCAGCCCATTCTGTTGAGACTGTTTTTGATAAGTAAATAACACCAGCACGTGCTGCACAGCTATGAGCTGATTGCGGCATTCCTCTTTGAACATGAGCAACTATATTTATTATGTTGCCTGCAACTTTATTTTTTCTCCACAGCTTGGCAGCTTCTTGCATCATCCACCATGTTCCATTGAGATTAGTATCTATGACTGCATTCCATCCTTTTCTTGAGAAATCAATTGCTTCTTGAGAAAATTGACCTCCTGCACTATTTATTAGGATATCGACATGTCCATGTCTGGAAAAAGTATCTGACATAAATTTTTCTACTCCATCAGCGTCGCGGATATTTAAAGGAGTGTATTCAATTTCTTTGTTGCAGTACTTTTTGATCCCTTCGGCTGTCTCCTTTAGTCGCTCTTCTTTTCTTCCACAAATTACTACATTAGCTCCTAAGCGTGCAAATAAAACTGCCATTGCTCTACCCATTCCGCTACCAGCGCCTGTAATAATCACAGTTTTTGAGTTAAATAAGTCCGACTTATACACTGTTTCAGCTTTGGATAATTCTTCAAGATTCATACCTATGAAATCTTGAAGTTTTATTGGAGATTTTGTATCATTAAGTATCATTATTTTTCCGATTTAAGAATTCATTCCAAGTATAGAAATTGCTGCTACATTTCTGTTTGGTATTCCGCCTAGGTTATGTGCTAGTCCAAACTTAACATTTTTCAACTGACGGTCTTTAGCTCGTCCTAAAAGTTGTAAATATATTTCATAATTCATCCTTAAACCAGATGCACCTATTGGGTGACCAAAGCATTTTAACCCACCGTCAATTTGACATGGAATTAATCCATTTGCATCAAATTTTCCATCTAAAATATCTTTCGGGCCATGGCCCTTTTTTGATAACCCTAAGTCTTCCATTAAAACTAATTCAGTTATCGAGAAACAGTCGTGAACCTCTGTTAAGCTTATATCATTTAAGGGGTCTGAAATACCTGCTTCTTTATAAGCATTTTCTGCTGCTTTCTTTGTTGTTAAAGTATGAGCTCCATCCCAAGACCCGTGACCCATTTCAACTCCATTGGAGGGTGACAGTTGCAGGGATTTGACTGTTACAAAATTATCACCAACCAGAGATTTCGCAATTTCTGGTTTTGCTACAATAGCACAAGATGCACCATCAGATACTCCGCAGCAATCTAAAACACCGAGTGGGTATGCTATTACAGGAGAGTTAATAATTTCCTCCATAGTAAGTTTTTTACGTAGGTGAGCTTTTGGGTTTTTAAAGCCATTTTCATGGCTTTTCCAAGAAACATGTGCCATCGCGCGTTTTAGATCAGTCATATCTATACCGTGCTTGTGTGCATAACTTGCACCCAGCTGAGCAAAGGCACCAGGGGGGGTAAAGTTTGGTTGATAAAGGTCCTCAAATGTTCCTTTAGTTCGTTCGGGAAGACCAGAGAATCCTGTATCTTTAAGTTTTTCACATCCCATCGCTAATGCAATATCGCATGCCCCTGCTGCTACTGCATATACAGCACCCCTGAGGGCCTCTGTTCCAGTAGCACAAAGGTTTTCAACTCTAGTAACAGGGATATTTGGTAGTCTTAGGTACTGTGATAAAGGATAAGCTGATTTACCAACATTTTGCTCTTCATAAAAAACACCGAACCAAGCAGCATCAATATCATTTTTCTTTATGCCTGCATCATTTATAGCTTCCTCGAATGCTTCGTTTACGAGGTCTTCTGGACTTGCGTCCCAGCGCTCGCCAAATTTAGAGCATCCCATTCCAATAATGGCTACTTTATCCTTTATACCATTAGACATGATGACCTGACTTTTCTGGAGCTGCTTTCCAAAAATATCTATGAAAACCGCGTTTGCTATCAATATCTTTAATACGAAAAGTGGTACTTACTTTTGTGCCAATACTTATCTCTCCAACACCAAAACCGGTTATTTCAAGAAAAATATTCCCACCCCCCTCGAAATCCACATTTCCATACATAAGTGGAGGGTTACGTGTAAATGCTAACCAATCCTCAGTAAAAGACTTTATTTTTCCATCAATACTTGAAAAACGATAATCAATTTGGGTGTCAAATGCACTGCATTCTGGATTTACGCATCTACGCGATTTCGGAAATTGTGGAGTTTTACAGGTTGTGCATTTTCCTCCAACAAACCCATATATATCTCGAGTTTTATTGAAAGCTACTGAGTGCGCTGTTCTATTATCTCTTTCAGACCTCATACCCCAATCTATATCTATTAGTCCGGAAGATGATAAAAATTTAGTATAATTAGTCTCAACTTTGCCTTTTTTTAGCTGATTTTTTAGTGAAATAGATGACCGTTGTTTTTCTACTAATTTAGAAGTTGCTTTTAATAAAACTGTGTCGCAACCTTGTCCAAATCCACAAAGTAAAATCCATTCATCCGCTTTAGCTTTATCGAGTACATTTATAAGCATAAGTAGTGAGTGTGCACACCCTGTATAGCCACAATTTTCATATAAACTGTCAGAAATTGCTTCATTAGCAATTCCTAACGTTTTAGCTACAGATTTAGCCATTGAAGGATTAGGAACAGGTAAAATAAAATGACTAATATCTGTCACTGATATATTTTGTCTTACAAGTAGTTTTGAAACTGCTTGTGGAACTATTTTATTAAGCCCTTCATCTCGAAACCAACGATCCTCTAAATAATAATCTGTTCCTGATTTTTCAGTTCTGTAATGATCAACGATGTCAGCATAAATTGTTTCAGTATCAATAATTTCTGCTAAAACATTTTCTGTACCCAAAGATAAAGCAGCGCTGGCATCACCGTTAAGCATTTCGGCAGGAGAGCCAGCTTTTGATTTTCTACAGTCAGCTGCAACAAGTATAGAATTATCGGTAATTTTTGACATATTTATCAATGCTGATGAACCCGCGCGTTGTGACCCAGAAAGCTCGAAGCAATGAGTTGTTGTTGGCAAATCTAAAGCTGTAGCTATAATTCCTGCATTTTGTCTATCTAGAAAAGGCGCTGAAGTTGAGGCAAAACAAAGTTGTTTAATAGTATTTAATTCTAATGAACTTGCTGCCGCTACTGATAGGGTTATGGGGTCCTCATCCCACTCTACATATCGTCTTGAGCCTGTATTGAAGGCCTTTAGTGAAGGTTTGGTCCAGCCGATGGCATCAACCATTGCTGTGCGGGACATAGCCTGATTTGGAACATATGCGCTAAAGTTAGTTATGCCACTTTTACTATCCATCACTATATATCGTCACTTATAGTGTATTTATTTAGTATTTGCTTTACCTTTGAATGATCGGGCACATTATTGAGACCAATTCGTCTATCGAGTTCTTCATGCCAATGGTAGATTCTTCGTTCCTGATAAGATAATGGTATGCCCTTAAATCCATCGGATTCAACAGACTTTTGTATTTGGGGTGCAAATTGCGTATCTTCTTCGATGATACGCTCGAAGTTTTCTATGCGCGCATCCCAAACCTTGGGTCTCGGGCCTTTGCCCCAGTCAGGGCCAAACCAAATACATTCTAAAACCATAGTATTTATTGTTTTAGGCCAAAACATTATAAAAGGCATCCCGGTTGGAGCTGGAGGGCAAACTATATTGGGGTAAATATTATAAGATACATTATTGTCTCTTGCTATTTCACCAACGGTTTCAATTTCTGGCAACCCTGCAACACCAGGGTCTTTCCATTCTGGTCTTCGGTTTGGTGTCACCATCCTTGAGTGCCCATTTTTTAAGAGGTCAATTGTTGTGCCCATGTGATCGAGAAAGCGATCTACAGTTTGTTGATGAATAGATTTGAGGTGGTAGGTTTCTTGAAACGCATCAAGTAGAACTTTAACATTGCAACTCACTTCCCATACTGACTTTTCCACTAACCTTAAGTTCTCAGGTTGAAATGCTAACAATTCTTCTTTTATTGGCGAGATGAAATCACTTAATGGTTCGGCGTTATCATCATGGTTGATAAATATCCAATTACCAAAAACTTCACAGCGCACTGAAATTAAGCCTAAGCAAGATTTATCAAAATCTGGAAAATCCCGTTCATCTCTTACTGCTATTAGGTTTCCTTCAGGGTCATAGCTCCAACCGTGATAACCGCAGACAAAAAGGTTACGTTTTCCCGATTTTTCTTTCACTAGTGGTGCACCACGATGTCTGCAGGTATTATAAAATGCCCGAACTTTATCATCTTTACCGCGTACAATAAGAATTGGGGATTCTAGTTTTTCCCAAAGTAAATAACTACCTTTTTGCGGTAATTGATCCATGTGTGCAGCATAAGCCCAAACTCTTTTCCACATTTTTTGCATTTCTAAATCATAGAAATCTTTTTCAGTATAGCGAGAAGCGGGTACTGAGGGGAGGGGCGGGAAGTTTTTAGGAGGTCCTTTGCGACTTAATTCGTAAGCCATTCCATCTTTAATACGCTGTGTGGTTTTTGCATCCATAATATTTGTTTAGCACGCCTTTAAATAGAATAAAAGAAAAACAATCATGACTGTCTTTTTTATTAGGTGCTAAACTATACCATCTTTTCTTAAATCCTCTATTTCAACTTTAGAAAACTTTAATGAGGTGAGTATTTCTTTTGTATGTTCACCCAGTAAGGGCGGGCGGTTTGTGATGCTCGTATTTAAATTTGAAAATTCAATGGGCAATCGCGCCACAGGCGCGGGGCTATCTAGCCCTGGATAGCTTACATTTGTAAAGAAATTCATTGCTTTAACTTGTGGATTATCCAAAGCCTCTTGCAATGATAATATGGGCCCAGATGGAATTCCAGCTTCTTGCAATTCATGTAAAGCACGTTGTGTAGTTCTTGATTTGGACCATCGGGTCATTATCGAAATTAATTTAGCTCGATTGTCCCCTCGTGCTTGATCGCCAATATATAGAGGGTCATCCGTAAGTTCTTCTCGTTCTACTAATTTTGCCCACCTTTTAAATAGTCCATCTCCGACGGTGTGAACTAAAATGTGACCATCCTTTGTTTTGAAGACGTCTGAAGGAGCTGACGTTTGCACTTGATTTCCTGTTCCCTGCCTATTCAACTGAGTGACACTTTGTTCGGCTAAATGCGAGTTCATACATGCAAGCGCGGTTCCTAGAAGACTTGTTTCAACATGTTGTCCCTTACCTGTTTGATTTCTTTCTATAATTGCTGCGAGCGTACCCATTGCGGAAAAAATTGCTGTTGAAAAGTCAACATAAGGGGCTCCTGCTTTAACAGGTAAGTCAGAAGTTCCTGATAAATACATTGCTCCAGACATGGCTTGAGCTACACCATCAAAACCACCTTTATCTTTATCAGGGCCTTTTGACCCAAACCCAGTTTGAGTTACAAGAATACCTTTAGGGTTGTTAGTGGAAAAAGTATGCCAATCCAGACCTAATTTTTTAAGAGTTTTAGGGGGTATATTTGCAATGACGACATCGACCTGACTTGCTAATTTTTTTAATATATTACGCCCGCGTTCTGTTGATAAATTTAAAGTTATTGACTTTTTACCGCACCCTGTTTGCATGAAAAGGCCTCCGACATTCAGCTTATTTTTTTTACCAGAGGTGATGGGAGCTATATACCTATCCTCGCCTCCCGATACCTTTTCAACCCTTATGACTTCGGCCCCCATATAACCAAGTAAAGTAGCCGCATAGGGTCCTGCTACATAGCGACCAATATCCAGAACACGTATTTTATTTAAAATTTTATTCATTATGATTAATCTATCAACGTTTAAATAGATTTTGCAAATAAAAAAGACAATCATGTTTGTTTTTTACTTCCCAATTTGATTATCGGTGTTTAGACATATGGAAAACAGTATGGAATAATATTATGGATTTTAGATTAACTGACGAGCAACTAAACTTACAAGAGGCTGCAAGAAAGTTTGCTAAAGCTGAATTGCCTGAAATTGCTAAAGAATGTGAAGAAAAAGCTATACCCCCTTCACATGAATTGGTTAAAAGATATGGTGAAATGGGCTTTCTTGGAGTTAATGTACCTGAGGAGTATGGCGGACTTGGTTTAGGTAACATCGAGGCACTATTAATAGTCGAGGAGTTTGCAAAAATTTCATCGGCTGTTGCTTTTCCTATTTTTGAGTCTTGTGTGGGTCCGGTAAGGGCAATCGAGCATTTTGGAAGTGAAGAATTAAAAAAAAGAGTTATACCTGCTGTATGTAAAGGAGACTTGGTAGTGGCAATTGCTATGTCTGAGCCTGATGCAGGGTCTGCTTTAACCGATCTTAAAACCAAAGCTGTAGAAAAGAACGATAAGTATTTACTCAATGGCAATAAACGCTGGTGTTCGGGAGGCGGGCATGCGGACGGATACTTAGTTTACTGCAGAATGTCTGATGCCCCGGGGGCTAGAGGTATTGGTGCGGTTTATGTTGAAAAAGGGATGAATGGTTTAACTTTTGGTCCTCAAGAAAACCTAATGGGTTTTAGAGGTGTTCCTTCGAGTGATATTTACTTTGATAATGTTGAAATTCCTCAAGAAAATGTAGTTGTTCCTGCAGGCGGGTTTAAAAAGCTAATGGAGGCTTTTGACTTGGAACGCTGCGGAAATGCCACAATGGCTCTTGGACAAGCTTCCGGAGCACTAGAAGATGTTTTACAATACGTTCAAGACCGACAACAATTTGGAAAACCTATTATTGAATTCCAAGCAGTTCAATTGCGCCTAGCTGAAATGCAGATGCGAGTTGAAGCTGCACGCTTGCTCATTCATCGAGTGGCTTGCAATGCGGAGCATGGACTGCCGAGTATTCTCGATTCTTCTGTTGCAAAATGTTTTTCAAATGAGATTGCTAGAGAGGTTACGGGTTCAGCACTTCAATTAATGGGAGCTTATGGTTACTCGAAAGAATTTGGCATGGAAAGGAGAATGCGTGACTCATGGGGATGGGGCATAGCGGGCGGTGCAATTGATATACAGAAGGTAAACATCGCATCTGCTATGGCAGGAAGACGCTTTAACCAGAGAGCATAATGCAATTAGAGGGTTATACTAGAGTATGTTCAATCTCAGAGATAAAAGAATCAGATTCTAAAAGCTTTAATGTGGATGATACTCCTGTATTAATTTGTCATACTAATAAAGGTTATTTCGCTATCGAAAATAAGTGTTCTCACCAGA
>Ga0102855_1000138_pt1 | contig 26538 bp, 27 predicted proteins | sample Colrivmet1370B02_FD_78450 | JGI IMG/M metagenome (GOLD analysis project Ga0102855, IMG submission 78450) | Estuarine microbial communities from the Columbia River estuary - metaG 1370B-02 | ecosystem: Environmental > Aquatic > Marine > Intertidal zone > Estuary | place: USA: Columbia River...
CTGGCCATGCTTGTGGACACCATTTATTTGGAACAGCAAGTGTATCTGCCGGTATTGCCATTAAAGAATTAATTGCTGCTGGTAAATTAAAAGGGACCATCAAGGTTTTTGGAACACCTGCCGAAGAAGGTGGTGGTGGAAAAGTGTACATGGCCCGTGCTGGTCTTTTTGATGATGCTTCAGCCGTTTTATCTTGGCATCCCAGTGATAGTAACTCAGCAAACTCAGATTCCTCATTAGCAGCAGTAGCAATCCGTTTTAAATTTAAAGGGATTGCTGCTCATGCAGCTGGAGCTCCCTGGGAAGGAAGAAGTGCTTTAGATGGAGTGGAAACTTTAAACTACATGATTAATATGATGCGTGAACATGTAACTCCTGATTCTAGAATCCATTATGCAATTTTAGACGGATCTAAAGCCCCTAACATCGTTCCAGCAGCAGCTGAGGTTGCATATATAGTTAGACATCCCGATATGATAGAATGCAGTAATATGCTTGATCGAGTTATTAATAGTGCTAAAGCTGCAGCGATGGGAACGGAAACTGAAGTAAACTACGAAATCATCACAGGCTATTTTAATAAACTTCCAAATAAAACACTTGGTCAATTAATGCACTCAAATCTTGAAATTGTAGGAGGGGTTAATTACACTGAAAAAGAACAGGAATTTGCAACTACCATTATGAAAACTTATGACTTTAAAAACTTAACTCCAGAATCTGCTCAAGAAATCGAACCTTATAAAATTACAGAAAAAGGTCATGGCGGTTCTACAGATGTCGGTGATATTAGTTGGATTCGCCCAACTACAGAAATGGGAGCCGCAACATGGGTACCAGGAACAGGAGCTCATAGTTGGCAAGCAGTTGCTGCGGGAGGTACTAGTATTGGTGAAAAAGGAATGATGGTAGCAATAAAAACATTAACCCTTACTGCTATTGATTTATTTAAAAATCCAGAAATTATTGAAAAAGCAGATAAAGAATTACTTAAAAGAAGGGGAACTAATTTCGTATACAAAGCTTTACTTGGCGATCGAAATCCACCCTTAGATTACCGTCTTAATAAAAAATAATTTTTAAAAATAAAATTATTTAGTGAAAAATTATTTTTTCACACTCTCAACTGCTAGACGATAAGAATCTAGTCCAAAACCTATAATTAATCCTTTTGCTACAGGAGTAATGTAAGAGGTGTGTCTAAAATCTTCTCTAGCGAAAGTGTTCGATATATGAATTTCAATAACAGAGGAGTCTATTGCTTTAATCGCATCACCAATAGCAACAGAAGTATGTGTGTATGCTCCTGCATTTAATAAAATTACATCAGCAGAAAAACCGATTTCATGAAGTTTATTAATCAATTCGCCCTCAATGTTTGATTGAAAATAATCAAATATAATTTCCGGAAATTGCACCTTAAGTGAATCGAAATATGTCATAAAAGACTGATCTCCATATATTGAAGGCTCTCTTTTTCCTAAAAGATTTAAATTTGGACCATTAATGATACTAATCTTCATTTTTAATATATTTTAGTAAAAGTATATAAATTAGACGGAATCCCATAAAACAGTTAGATTGAATTGGAAGAAAGCCATTGCAGATTATCAGATGTACCTTAAAATCGAAAGAGGTCTTTCTGAAAGCTCTATAGAAAACTACACACTAGATGTTCTTGGTTTTGAACAGTTTTTAATTAATAAAAATATCACTAAAAATCCTGTAAATTGTGATTTATCGTCTGTACAAACCTTCATTTATCAAACAGCAAAATCATTAAGTCCAAACACCCAAGCTAGAAGACTTTCTGGTTTGCGTAGTTTTTTTGATTATATGATATTTGAATCATATAGAGCCTCTAATCCAACTGATCTAATTGAAGCACCGAAATTAGGCAGAAAATTACCTGACGTTTTAGGTCTCAATGAAATTGATTTATTGTTAGAACAAATTGATTTAGGACACCCCCAGGGATACAGAAATAGAGCAATTCTAGAAATACTCTATGGGAGTGGAATTCGCGTTTCTGAACTTATAAATTTGAGTTTATCAAATTTATTTTTTGAAGAAAATTTAATTCGGGTTACTGGTAAAGGAAACAAGCAAAGATTAGTCCCAATGGGAAAATTGACAAAAAAATTTATTTTATTTTATATTAATAATTTTAGAGTACAACAAAAAATTGATTCAGTTTATCAGGATATTGTTTTTTTGAACAGAAATGGCAAAATCTTAACTAGACAAATGATTTTCACCATAATAAAACAATTAGCTTTAAAAGCAAATATTAAAAAAAAAATTGGCCCACACACCTTTCGTCATTCTTTTGCAACTCACCTGCTAGAGAATGGTGCAGATTTGAGAACAATCCAGATATTAATGGGTCATGAAAATATTACTACTACAGAAGTGTATACTCATTTAGACACAAAACATTTACGAAGTGTAATTGAACGTTTTCATCCTAGAGATGGTTCTAAATAATAACTAATCGAAAGCCTTCACCATGAATGTTTAAAATCTGAACTTTCTGGTCGACAACTAAATATTTTCTCAGCTTAGCAATGTAAACATCCATACTTCTGGAAGTAAAATAGTTGTCATCTCTCCAAATCTTATTTAAGGCTATCTCTCTTAGAAGTAAATCATTGATGTTTATAACTAGCAAACGTAATAATTGACTTTCTTTGGGAGATAACTTAATTGTTGCGCCGTCATTATGAATTAAGTAGCGAAGTTTTGAATTAAAAGAAAACTCACTGAAAGTAAATTCAAATTCATCACTTTTAGGAAAAACAGTGACAGATTGACGGTTTAAAACAGCTTTTATTTTAGCTAAAAGCACCTCTGAATCAAAAGGCTTTGTTAGATAATCATCACCTCCAATTTTAAAGCCTTTTAATACATCTTCTTTCAAATTTCTTGCAGTCAAAAAGAAAATAGGTACGCTATCATTTATCTCGCGTATTTCTTTTGCTAGTGTAAAACCATCTTTGTATGGCATCATAACATCTAGTATACAAAGATCAAAATCATCTTTTTTAAACTTTTCAAATCCTACAATACCATTTTTGGCAAGGGTAATGTCATAGTCATTTATAGTTAGATATTCCTTTAAAATACTTCCAAAATTTGTATCATCTTCAACGATTAATATTTTTTTATTTGAACCTTTCATTTTCTTTTATTTTAAGGGAGGTTTATATTAATTTATAGATGGGCAAGGTTAGGATAAATTTAGTCCCAACTTTTTCTTTACTTTCTAAATTGATTTGACCTTTGTGAAGATCAACTATTCGTTTAACATACGCGAGTCCAAGTCCATGCCCTTTTGTAGTGTGAATATTTCCTGAAGTAGCACGATAAAATTTATCAAAAATTTTCTTTTGAACTGAGGGAGTCATTCCAATACCATTATCTATAACCTTCAGAATGAAATTATTGTCCTCATTTAAAGTTTCAATTTTAACACTTGGTACTATTTCACAATATTTTATAGCATTATCCAATAAATTAACTACAACATTTGTCATATGACTTTTATTTCCATAGACCACACTATTTGGTGCTTTAAATTGAGTTTGTAATTTTCCTGATTTATTTTTAAAAATCAAATGAGTATGGTGAATGGCATCATGAATAATTTCATGAAGATCAAGAGGCAATCTTTGAATTGTTTCGTTAGTTCGTTCTAACTGAGAAATACGTAATACATTCTCCACCTGAGAAAGCATCCTGCCATTTTCTTCTCTTATCATTTTAACATATTTCGCTACTTTTTCTGGAGCTACAATTGACTTTGGGTTTGAAATGGCATCTAAAGCTAAATTGATCGTGGCAATTGGTGTTTTAAACTCATGAGACATGTTGTTAATGAAATCTGTTTTAATCTCTGAAATTTTCTTTTGATGAATAATTTGATAAAGTGCACTGCTAGATACTAAAACAATAAAAAGAGTTAATAAAAAGGTCAACCCTCCTAAAACTATAATGGAGGAAAAAACATATCTATCTTTTTGTGGAAAAGAAACCACTAGCTCATAATTAACTAAACCATTTTTATGATTAAAAATTGAAGTTGAATAGCGAAAGCCTTCTTGTTCTTCAGCATAGTTATTTGATCTTATTTTCGTAGAAAGTCCATCATTGTATATACCAAATTCGTATGGAGTTACAATTTTTTTTGCATCAAACTCGCGTTTTAAAACAAAGTCAAGTTCATCAACATTCAATCGTTTATGAATTGGTGTATTAGAAGTATAATCTTTAAAGGCATTTCTAATACGTTGATTTGCTATATTCATGCGATCAATAGTCTTGATTTTTTCTATAGAATTTGCGATATTGTTTTCACGGTCAAAAACATCATTTTTATTAATGATTGTAGTGTTTTTAACTTGTTTTACATCGGTCATAGTTTTTATTGTATCTCCGAGCTTTGGGTCTAAATATGGAGTTATGTTGTAGTCCTCCTCTAATATTCCGTACGCATAATAAGAAATGAGATTATTTGTTTTATCTTCATCTAAAAACAAAAAAACATTTGCAAAGCTAGCATCATCAGGTGTCTTTAATGAATCTATTAAGCTTTCATAGGTGGTAATATAGTCTGATAATTCACGTTCTTGTATTTCTTCTGCAATAATTTGAAGAGACTGCTGAACAGCTAGTGAAAACTCTTTTTCTTTGTCATTCCATGCTGAAAAAATCCAATACCCTTGTAATACAACAATTCCCATTATAGAAATGATCATAAAACTAACTAAGGAAATAAATAAACTCTTCTTCATAAGATAACTCTCAACAGATCTTTTTAAAAGAATGCAGATTTCGGTATTTAATATTTACAACAAATTTCAATTTTTAAATTGATAAAAAAACCTAAAACTATGTTAATCCTTTTAAATTAACTATTAAGCAAAGAATTAAGAATTTTTTCTGCTTGATCTAATGCAGTTTCAAGATATTCATTTTGGATCAAATAATCGGATAGTACTTTTTTTTTATCATCTGACCACTGGAAACTAATTCTAGCTTCAATATCTTTTTTTTTAATTTTATCTCGCTTTAAAACCCTTTGAATTCGACTTTCTTCAGAAGCGATAACTAAAATTATAGCATCACAATTTTTATAGCCCCCTGATTCAAATAAAATAGCAGCTTCCTTAATTATAATAGTATATTCTTTATGTTTTTGCTTGAAATCTTCAAAAGCATTCTCTACTGCTGGATGAACAATTACATTTAACTTAGCTAATTCTTTTGGATTATTAAAGACCCGAGTAGCTAACTTTTTTCGATTTAATATACCCGATGAATTGTAAATATTATTTCCAAAAATTTTACAAACAATTGATTTAAGTGAAGAATTTAGCAGAGTCTTCGCGACAGCATCTGATTCAAAACATGGAATATTTTGAGTCTCAAACCACCTCAAAATAGTTGTTTTACCACTACCAATACCACCTGTTAATCCGATGACTTTCATTTTCTTATTAGATAATTTACTGTTTTAGGCTCCAAAATAACTTTTTTCACTTGACTGGGTTGTTTCACCAATCGTATTGGTAAGTGAGTTAATTCATTTTTTAGAATTAATTCATAATCGACTACCAACAGGAAGTCCTTGACATTAAAACCATTCAGTAATGTTAAAGGCATTATTGCTTTTAGGTTTGCCGTGGGAGGAAATAACTTTACCCTAACAGATTTTGGGATATTTATGATTTCAATCGGAAGGATAAATTCTTTTTCTGAATATCGAGAAATCTCCTGTTTTATATTAACTTCTTGTATATCATATTGAAGGTTAGTTAGATTCTCTAAAACAATAACTTTCTGAAAAGACTCAAAAACATCCTCCTTAATAAAAGAAACAGTTTTAACTCTAGTCAAAGTATCCAATACATCTTGTGAGCCCCAAACTAAAAGACTATCTGGATAAATAGTTAGGGGAGAATCACTGAGATATCCAGCTCGAAATTTCAGAGTGGGCTCAGAATAAATTTTAACTTTCTTAACACCAAGCCTTGCATAAGCTATTTTTATAACAGGGGTTGTTATTTGATTTAAAATAGTATTATCGAATAATTGTTGTTGAATATTAAAACGTTCATCATCAATTGAAACAAAGGCTTCTTTGCCAATAAATATATTTTCATTGAGAACTAAATTAATCTTGTTTTTAAACAAACGGTACCATAATATTTCTATTCCGCTTGCTGTAATTGATAAGCCTAATTCTGAAGAGTCATTATTAATAATAATTCCTTTAGGAATATTTTTCCAATGAATACTATAGGATTGCTCTATCTGATAAGTGTTTGAAAGTTTTGTGCTAGACCAAAAAATGAATGACAGTAAAACAAATAAAAAGAAAAATTTAAAACGATTCCCAGAAGGAAGTTGCATTAAGACTTTTTCAAATTCATTTTTTTTAACTGCATAATTTTTCATCACTATAGATCTTATTCTGAATTACTTAAGGAGTCAATAACCTCTTGACTAACCCCAACATTAGAAAATCCTCCATCATGAAATAAATTCTGAAGGGTTATCTTTTTTGTATAATCGGAAAATAATGAAACCGTATAGTCTGCGCATTCTTTTGCGGTAGCATTACCTAGTGGAGACATTTTCTCTGCATAGTTCAAAAAACCATCTAAACCTTGAACTCCTTTTCCAGCTGTTGTAAGAGTTGGAGATTGAGAAATAGTATTGACACGAACTTTTTTGTTTTTCCCAAAGAAGTATCCAAAACTACGAGCGATGGATTCTAAATATGCTTTATTATCAGCCATATCATTATAATTTGGAAAAGTACGTTGAGCGGCTACGTATGAAAGTGCCACGATACTACCCCAAGAATTCATTGCATCTTTCTTATAAAGGCATTGCATTAATTTATGAAAAGAAACAGCCGAAACATCCCATCCTTTTGCCATCCAATCATGGTTTAAGTCAGTGTAATGCTTTCCTTTTCTAACATTAACTGACATACCAATAGAATGTAAAACAAAGTCAAGGTTTCCTCCAAGAATTTCTTGAGCTTGATCTATTAAAGAATTTAAATCATCTAAATTTGTAGCATCAGCAGCAATTACTTTTGAACCTGTTTTTTCTGCTAGTAAATTTATAGTGCCCATCCTTAAGGCTACAGGAGCATTCGTAAGGACAAACTTTCCTCCAGCATCTGCAACTGATTCTGCTGTTTTCCAAGCAATAGATTGATCGTCTAAAGCTCCAAAAATAATTCCCTTTTTACCCTCTAAGATTTTGTGTTTCATTTGTAAAATTTTGATTCTAAATATACATTTAATTCATTAATTGTTTAGCGTGTGCAATTGCAGTTGGTGTGATTTCATTTCCAGATAACATCATAGCTATTTCTTCAATCCGTTCATCATTTGATAGTTTTTTTAGCGAAGTAACCGTTTTACCATTACTCATAGATTTGTGTACTTTAAAATGATGATTTCCCTTTGCAGCAACTTGAGGCAGGTGAGTAATTGTTAAAACCTGAAGCTTACAAGATAAAGTTCTCATAATATCAGCTATACTATCAGAAATTTTTCCTGAAACTCCTGTATCAATTTCATCAAAAATTAAAGTTGGTAGTTTCTTATAACGAGATAAGATATACTTTATGGCAAGCATTATTCTGGAAAGTTCTCCTCCTGAAGCAACTTTTTTAAGCAAGTTAAATTTTCCTCCCTTATTAGCACTAAACTGAAATAAGATATGGTCCTTTCCATTTAATAAAAATTCAGTAGCAGGATTTAATTGAATATTAAAAGTTGCATCAGGCATTCCCATTTTTCCTAACAATTCTTTAAGCTCGATTTCTAAAACTTTAATAGCTTTTTTACGGTTAATAGAAATGGAATGAGCAAGTTTTTCTAAACGTTCCTCATAATTGTTTTTGTCAATTATAAGAACTTTTAATTTACTGTCAATATCTAAAGTTTCCTGTAATTCATTCTCTAACTTATTTTTTACATTGATTAAGTGTAATACAGATGTTACTTTATGTTTTTGAAGCATAGTATTTACTTGATCTAATTGGGCTTGAAGTATTTCTAATTCCTGTGGGTTAGCTTCTAATTGATCCAATTGAATTTTTAATTCATTTAAAAGATCATCTGTTTCGATTGATATGTCTTGAATACGTTCATTTAATAATGAATATTTAGAGTCAATTTTAGACAAGCCTTTGATTAAAGCCCTAACACTTAGAATACGATCAATAATTCCTGTTGATTCAGCTCCTAGAAGCTCTATGCTCTTAGAAAAAGAATTCTGAATATAATCAATATTTGAAAGAGAAGAAATTTTACTTTCTAAGTTGTCTTCCATTCCTTCTTTTAAATTAATAGATGATAATTCATCAAAAAGAAAGTTTTTAAGTTCTAATGATTCTTGGGATTCGTTTTTCAGTGCCGTCCAATGAGAATATTCTTTTAATACTTTTTTATAGGCAGTTAAAGTATTCGTGTAAGATTTTAATTGACTTGAACATGAACCTAGGGCATCTAAAATTTCAAATTGATAGTCATTTTCTAAAAGAGTTAAGGTATCATTTTGAGAGTGAACATCAAGAAGTTTTTGACTGATTTTTTGTAATATATCTAAAGTAACTGGTGTATCATTAACAAAAGCTCTTGATTTACTTTGAGGTAAAATTTCTCTACGTAAAATGGTGTGTTTATCGTAATCGAGATTTAACCCTTCAAAGGAAGTTTCTAAATCATAAAATTCAATATCAAAAGAAGCTTCGACAATACACTTTTTGGTAATATCAAGAAAACTGGAAAGGTCTGCCCGTTTTCCCAAAACAAGTGATAAACCACCTAAAAGAATCGATTTACCAGCGCCAGTCTCCCCTGTAATAGCACTCATGCCATTTTCAAAAGAAACTTCAAGGTCCTCAATAAGGGCGTAGTTTTGTATTTTTATCTTACGTAACAAGGTTTTTGTTTTCGTTTAAATATATAATTTTAATATATAGAAATTAGGCTTTAATTTGTTTCCATCTTGTGCCAAATAAAGGAGCTAATCTATTAAGAATCTCTTCTGTTTCTTTAAAGTTAACTTTTGGACCTTCTCCAAATAAATTGATTATTTCTTCTACTTTTGAATCAAAAAACATTTGTAACAAAAAATTATTGGGTCTTCTTTGATTTAAAGGATCTAACTGTTTGAGTGCAAACATAACTTGGTTTTTACCTTCAATTGGACTCTCCGTCATAAAATCTAACCCTTTTCTATGATAGATGTAGAGTGCTTGTCTATATTCTCTAAAGCTATTTGAACGTAGAGCGTCAATAAGCCAAAAACGATTCTTTGTTCCATCAGAGGGCTTCCAACCTTTTCTAGAAGAAGTTTGTGCTAAATTTACAGTTTGAAGTGCACTTTCATAATACTGTGATCCTCCATTTAGCTTAAAACTATCTGCGTCTAAACCAATGATTACATAAGCATAATAGCTTATTAGTGAAATTAAATTAGATTCAAAACTTGTTCTGTTAAAAAATAAGGGTTGGAATTCTTGATATGAAAATACAATGTCATTATCCAAAAAATTCAAAACCGGACTATCATAATTTGAATCAAAAATAGGACGTTGAGATTGTACTTGAAGGGTTGCCTCAAACCGATCATTACTGTAACCCGTTAAATTAAAAACAAAGGAACACATTATTTTTTCTTGATTCAAATAGTCTTGATTGGTCCACACCTGTGTATTTATTAACTCATTTATAGACCGCTCTAAAGTTTTAAAAATCTGTTGATTAGTCTGATTTACTAAGTCAGAATTAACAATTACCTGAGCATTTAGTTCTTGTGATTTAATTAAATTAAAGGAACTAAGAAAAATAAGTAAAATAAAATTATGCATCATTAGATAAGATTTGTTTGAAAATTACTTTTGCACAATCTGATTTTGATTGAAGGGGAAACTCATTAATACTTTGGTTTGCATGAATATATGTTATTTTATTAGTGGATACGGAAAAACCAGCTCCTGCATCTTGAAGAGAATTTAAAACAACACCATCTAAGTTTTTATTTTTCAACTTTTCTATAGCGTTTTCAATAGCATTATTAGTCTCTAGGGCAAAACCAATAAGGTATTGGTTTTTTTTATGTGTTCCCATATAGGCTAGGATATCTTGTGTAGGAATAAGATTCAATGTCAAAAGATCTGCTTTCTTTTTTATTTTATGAAGAACTTGTATCTCTGGTTTATAGTCTGCAACAGCAGCGGCAGCAATAGCAATGTCTGTATTTAAATAATATTCCTTAACAGCATCAAACATTTCTAGCGTACTAACAACGTTTACTATCAGTATATTTGGATGAGAAATGATTTGAGCAGTAGGGCCTGAAATTAAAGTTACTATAGCCCCTAATTTAGCAGCTTCTTTAGCTAGAGAAAATCCCATTTTACCTGAAGAATGATTACCGATAAAGCGCACAGGATCAATAGCTTCATAAGTGGGTCCAGTTGTAATTAATACCTTTTTGTTTTTTAAGGGTAATGATGGATTAAAATAAGAAATAATATTTTCTGCGATTTGATGTGGTTCCATCATCCGCCCCTTGCCTTCAAGACCACTTGCTAAAACTCCTTCACCTACTGGCAATATTTTATTTCCATATGACGCTAGAAGATTTATGTTTTTCTGATTTGATGAATGTTTATACATATCCAAATCCATTGCAGGAGCAATAAAAACAGGACATTTTGCAGAAAGATAGGTTGCTAAAAGTAAATTATTACAACGTCCTTGTGCCATGGATGAAAGAGTATTTGACGTTGCAGGTGCAATAATATAGAGGTCAGCCCAAAGACCTAATTCCACATGGTTATTCCATACAGGATTGTCAAGTTCATTATTGGTAAAAGATGAAAGTACCGGGTTTTTAGAAAGAGCTGATAATGTGAGTGGAGTAACAAAATCTTTAGCTAATGGTGTCATTAAAACACGAACTTCAGCACCAAACTTTATTAATTCACGGACTAATAATGGAGTCTTATAAGCAGCAATTCCTCCCGAAATTCCGAGTAAAATCTTTTTACCGCTTAGCGAGCTCATTCTTAGTCGTTAGATTCTTCAGTGTTACGGTGGTATATTTTTTCATTTAACCACTCTTCAACAGCCATTGCATGAGGTTTTGGTAAACGTTCATAAAAACGAGACACTTCAATCTGTTCTTTGTTTTCGAAAATTTCCTCTAGACTATCATTGTGCGTTGCAAACTCTTCTAATTTTTCATGCAATTCTTTTTTTATGTCCAAATTGATTTGCATGGAACGCTTAGCAATAATTGCAAGGGCTTCATAAATATTTTCTGTGGTTGCCTCAATTTTGTTACGATCATACGTTTTTGAGTTTATAGCCGCTTTAGATTCTCTATACTTAGTCATATTTTTATTTTGAAATTTTTGGAATAGTCGGTTGTGCTTTTTCTAATTCTGAATTAACTTTAATCATTTTGATTTCTAAATCATTTAAAAAAACTGTTTCAGGATAATAACGTATAATAATGTCAAATTGTTGTTGTAATTCAACAAGACGTTGTTTTTTCAAAGAGAAAATACTATTAATTGCAATTTGATAAGATGAATTAAACTTTGTGTAAAGGGCTTCTTCTCTGAATTTAGTACCTGGAAAACTAGCAATAAAATTATCGCTAGCTTTAATAGCTGCTTTATAATCTCTTATGGTGAAATATTGTTTTGCAATTTCAAAATCCTTCTGTTCTAATTTTTCTTGTAATTCACTAATCAGTTGGTTCGCTTCTACTGAATATTCTGAAGTAGGATACAAATTAATAAATACTTGAAGTTTTTCAATTGCCGTGTATGTTTCCTCTTGGTCTAAACTAAACCTTGGGGATAAATAATAATAAGATTTTGCTGCTTTAAAGTTAGCTTCTTGAATTCGATCACTTTTTGGATATGATTTGACAAAATTCTGATATTGATTAGCAGCTAAGTAATATCTTTTTGTTTGAAAATAAGAATCTGCAAAAAAGAAAATAATTCGCTGAGACTGGGGTTTGCCTCTAAACTTTGGTATGATTTGTTCAAAAAGTCTATTTGCTTTTCTATATTCTCCGCTATTGTAATAAACTTCCGCTTGTTTATACTTTTTAGAGGTGTCATCACTATTTAACAGTTTTTGATAATCACTACACGAGATTAACGTCAACAACAACATTAGAGTAGTTACAAAAAATGATTTAAAATGCATTTTGCAAAAGTACTAAATAACAATGAGAATTTAAATTTTTATTCAAAAGACAATTTTAAAATCTTAAAAACAAAATCAACTAGAGTAAACAGATGTCTTTAAAGTATTCTCAATGCGTTCATGAAGATCACTAGAAGCTTCAATTAGGGGAAGTCGAACTGTTTTTCCACAAAAATCCATAGACGCCATGAGCGCTTTAACTCCAACAGGGTTTCCTTCTTCAAAAATTAGGGTCACAATTTCTAGTAAACTATAATGTAAATTATATGCCTTTTGGAATTCACCATTCTCCAAATAATGAAACATTCTTAGCAAAGGAATTGGTAATGCATTCGCTAGAACTGAAATAGTTCCTACAGCACCCGCAAGAAGCATTGGTAAGGTAAGCGCATCATCCCCAGAAATAACTTGAATATTTGGAGGACAAATTCTTAAGATTTCCTGTGCCTGGAGCATATTTCCCGAAGCATCTTTAATTGCAATGATATTTTCAAAATCTTTTGTCATTCGTAAAAAGGTTTCTGGAGAAATATCACTGCCAGTTCTAGATGGAACATTGTAAACAATAATTGGCAATGGACTTGCTTTAGCTAGTTGGCCAAAGTGCTGATATATCCCTTCTTGAGAAGGTTTGTTGTAATAAGGCGATACGGATAATATAGCCTGAAAATGATGCAAATCAGAAGTCTGGATTTCATTCAGTACTTTGGCAGTATTATTTCCTCCAATCCCTATTACTAAAGGAATCTTATTTTGATTAGCTTCAACAACAGCTTGTATTACGACTTTCTTTTCACTATCAGTCAAACAAGCAACCTCAGCAGTGGTACCAAAAATAACAATATAATCAACCCTTCCAGTAATGAAATTTTCTATGATCCCTGGAATAGCCTGTAAATCTATTGAACCATTATTTTTAAATGGAGTTATCATAGCAACTCCCAAGCCTTTTAAATTCATCTTGATTACTTTAAAATAGATTTTAAATATTTTGAAGATTCAGAAAGAAATAAATCTGTGTCTAACGGATTTACGTTTATAATTAAATCATTCAAAGCAAATTGAGTTGAAGAAAAACCTACTCTTAATTTTGCTTTACAAAATACGCTTACATAGGAAGGAAGTATACTGTTATCATCAAAGTAATTGATTAATAAGTCGACTTCTTTTTTAAAAAAAGCATTAAATTTTTTAGGAAAATTTCCCCAAAAATCTATCATTTCTTTTGAACAATCAATACGATGCCCTAATGAAGTATCTTTTAAAGGTATTTTGTTTTTATTAAAAACCACAATGGTAATATTTCGTGTTGGAACTTTAAATGCTTTTGCAAAATCTATGAACAAATGTTCTTTGGCTTCATAATTTCCTGAAACAAGAATTACGATAGACTTAATCTCTTTACTATTCAACTTCGGAACAGAAGTTAATGATTTTAATTTTTTTTTGAAACGTGATTTCAAAACAAAATCAGATAATATTCTAACCATTATTAATTTTTCGAAATTAACTAAACATTTGTTTTTTACATAAAAAATAAATGATTTATGTGTTTTTTAAACAAAATGTTGCAAACAAAACATTTTAAGATGATTCCTTTAACGCAATATATGATTTCTCATCTAAAATAGTAGTTTCAAATTTTAATGCTTTTGCATTTTTAGATGGACCCGTACCATCTCCTGCAATTAAATAATTTGTTTTAGAGGAAACAGAACTTACAATCTTACCTCCCAATAATTGAATTTCAGTTTTAAGCTCTTCTCTTGAGAAGTTAGTAAAAACTCCAGATACAACAAATCTTTTTCCTGTGAAAGCTATGTGAAAATTTTTAGAAGACTCAACTGTTTCCATTTGAAGGCCAAAATCTTTAAGAGATTTAACTAAGATTTGATTTTCTGAAATAGAAAAAAAATCGATTACACTTTGAGCGATACGACCTCCAATTTCATCAGTATTTGTTAATTCCTCAAATGTTGCTAATGAAAGTCGTTCAATAGAAATGAACTCTTCACTTAATCTTTTTGCAACTGTTTCTCCAACAAACCTTATACCTAAACCGAAAAGAACTTTATGATAAGGTTTTGCTTTTGACTTTAAAACACCTTCCAGAAGATTTGAGACAGACTTCTCTGCCATTCTCTCCATAGGCAATATCTGTTCTTTTTTTAGTTTATATAAATCTAAAATATTTTGAATAATTCCCTCATTGAACAATAAGCCAACTGTTTCACTCCCCAAACCCTCAATATCCATAGCCTTTCGTCCTATAAAATGCTGAATTTTACCGATTTGTTGAGGTGGACAATGTTGATCATTTTTACAGTAATGTTGAGCTTCACCATCCTCACGAATTAATTTACTGTGGCATTCTGGACATTCTTTCAAAAATTTTATGAGACTATTTACTTTAGTTCGTTTTGCGATATTTACTCCAGTTATTTTGGGTATTATCTCTCCTCCTTTTTCCACATAAACAGTGTCTCCAATTCTAAGGTCTAATTTTTTAATCTGATCTGCGTTATGAAGAGAAGCTCTTTTAACTAAAGAGCCAGAAATAACTACAGGTTCAAGTCGAGCAACTGGTGTTATTGCACCAGTTCTTCCAACTTGATATTGCACTCCTTTTAAAACAGTAAATGCTTGTTCTGCTTTATATTTGTATGCAATTGCCCAGCGTGGAGCCTTAGCGGTAAAGCCAAGTTCTTCTTGTAAAAAAAGACTATTTACTTTAATTACAATACCATCAATTTCATAAGGAAGTGTTTTTCGTTTTTCATCCCAAAAAGTTATAAACTCAAAAACAGCATCAATAGAAGAAACACATTTAGCAGAATTAGGCACTTTAAATCCCCACTCCCGTGCTTTTTCTAAAGCATCTATTTGTGAAACAACGGGTAATTTCTCTCCTACTAATGAATATAAAAAACACTTAAGTGGACGTGCAGCTACTAAGCTACTATCTTGCAATTTTAAACTCCCAGAGGCTGTATTTCTTGGATTTTTGTAGAGTTCTTCTCCAAGCTGAAATCGTTTTTCATTCATTTTTCGGAAGCCTTCCCAAGGTAAAATAATCTCTCCTCGGATTTCAAAAAAATCTGGAAAATCAGCTTGTAATTTAAGTGGAATTGTCTTGATTGTTTTTACATTCGTAGTGACATTATCACCCTGACCACCATCACCTCTTGTAATGGCCTTAACTAAAATTCCATGTTCATATGTTAAACTAATTGATACTCCGTCAAATTTCAACTCACAAGTATATTCAAGGTCAACCTCTTCTCCTAAAACTTTTTTAAGTCGATCTTCCCATTGCAACAGTTCTTCTTTGGAATAAGTATTTGATAAAGAATACATTGGATATCGATGAGCTTCTGTTTTAAAAGATTTTGTGATACCTCCCCCTACCCTTTGTGTTGGAGAGTTTTTATCTAAAAATTGAGGGTGTTTCTCTTCTAACACTTGAAGTTCTTTTAACAAATGATCAAATTCAAAATCAGAAATAATAGGATTATCAAGAACATAGTATCTATGATTATGGGTGTGTAAGGTTTGTTGTAATAATAAAATTCTTTGTTTGATTTTTTCCATATTAATGACTTTGAAGACGAAGCATGCGGACTTTTCCAAATTTATCTTTTCTTTCTTCAATAGAATAATTTGTTATTGAAAAGATAAGATTTTTCATTTCAGTTAGAAAATAAGGATTGATTTCAAAATAAACAACCCCGTCAGGAAGAAGGTTTTTTTGAGCATACTCTAAAATACGTCTGTAGAATAGAAGAGGATCTTCCTCTGGAACAAATAGAGCAATATGTGGCTCATTATTAAGAACATTATTTTTCATCTCCTTCTTCTCCCTTGGATGAATATAAGGAGGATTGGAAACAATTACGTCAATAGGAAATATTTCGGAGCTTAAGACAGTAATATCGGCTTGTAAAAAATTTATGACAGTCTTATTTTCAATAGCATTAGATTTTGCAATCTCGAGGGCTTTACTACTTATATCTAGTGCTGAAACATTAAAAAAAGGTTGATCCTTTGCTAGAGAAATAGCTATACAACCACTACCTGTTCCTATATCAATAACCACATGCTTATGTTCAATTGACTTATAATCTTCTAAAATCCATTCAACCAATTCCTCAGTTTCTGGACGTGGAATAAGAACGGCAGGTGTTACCTGAAGTTCAAGAGATCTAAATGAGGTGGTACCTAAAATATATTGTAAAGGTTCTTCGTTTAAAAGACGTTTTAATACGGCTTTAATAATCTTCACTTTAGCTGGTAAAAAAAGAGTCTTAGGTTCTAAAGCAAGTGTAATTGGTTCGATTTTAAAAAAAAAATTTAAAATCATTTTATAATAAAAATCAATTTCATTAATCTCAAAAAAAACTTTTAATTGTGATCTAAATAAATCACGTCCTTCAATATAGGTCATGTTAAAGATTTTGTCATCCAAATTGGACATGAGCAATGACCAGTATTTCCCATAGGATGATCAATGTAATTAAACCCTAGCTTTTTATATAATTTTTGAGCAGCCTCCATGTTAGGCATCGTTTCAATGTAACACAATTTAAAATCATTTGATTTTGCAAAATTAATACAAGCATCAATCATTTTTTGGCCAATTCCCTTACCACGTGCTTTAGGTGAAAAATACATTTTTTGAAGCTCACAAACTGAAGGGTCACCCTCTTTTAAAGGAGCAATTCCAGCGCCTCCTAAAATTTTTTTCCCCTCTATGACAACATAATATATAGTTCTCAGGCCAAGATAAGCCTCATACATAGCATCTAACTCTTTGTCTTCATAAGCCGTCCCAGTTTTAGGAACACCCATTTCAATTAAAACAGAACGAATCACTAAGGATAATTCATGATTATCTTTAATGTTTATTGGTCGAATCTTCATTCTTTGATTTTTGTTATAAATTTACAGTCTATTTTAATTTTCTTGACAATAAAAAAATATTTATCCTAAGATTTGAAAAATAAAAATGATTATTTCTTCATGCAACGCTGTATTAAATTGGCAGAAAGGGGATTGGGAAAAACTTTTCCCAATCCCTTAGTTGGGAGTGTAATTGTATTTGAGGGCAATATAATAGGTGAAGGATGGCACAAAAAAGCAGGTAGTCCCCATGCAGAAGCAAATGCTATATGTAAAGTTCAAAATAAAGAATTTCTCTCTAAAAGTACTCTTTATGTTTCATTAGAGCCTTGTAATCATTTTGGTAAAACACCACCTTGTTCAGATTTAATTATTAAAAATAAAATCCCAAGAGTTGTTATTGCATCTACTGACCCAAACCCTCTTGTTTCAGGAAAAGGAATTGAAAAATTAAAAAAAGCAGGATGCGAGGTAGTTATTGGGGTACTAAAAAAAGAAGCAGATTTTCTAAATAGACGTTTTTTTACATTTCACAAATTAAAAAGACCTTATATTATATTAAAGTGGGCACAAACTAAAAATAACTTTATTGCACCCATTCAAAAAAAAACTGATAATCCTGAGGTATATTGGATTACTAATAACCACTCTAAACAACGAGTTCATAAGTGGAGAAGTGAAGAGGCAGCAATTTTAGTCGGTGTACAAACAGTAATTAATGACAATCCTGAATTAACTACACGGGAGTGGACAGGAAATAATCCATTAAGGATCGTTATTGATCCAAATAGGCGAACACCAAAGGATTCAAAAATATTTCAAGACAACATTCCTACGTTATTTTTTACTAAAGACAACATTAAATTATTACCTAATAAAAAAAAACAAAATATAGTCTCTCCATTCTGTCTTGAGAACATCCTAAAAGAATGCTATAAACTAAAAATTCAATCAATCATTATTGAGGGTGGCTTAAGAACATTAGAATCTTTTATCAAAGAAAATCTATGGGACGAGGCAAGGGTTTTTAAAACAGATAAAAAGTTAAAAACTGGAATTACGGCACCTGAATTCAAAAAAATATCAAACCAAAAAGAAACATATGAAGGTGATGAACTGAATATTTATTTCAACTAAATTTTTCTAATAAAATTTCAGGGCATCGCATAGGTCGTTTAGTAATAGGTGACAGAAAAGCTAAAACAGTAGTTCCTGAACAAATTATTTGATTTTTTTGATTGATAATCTTATAATCAAAAACTAGAGTAGCACGTGGTATATTTTTCAAAACTACATTGACTTGAAACTCATCTCCAAAATAAAGAGGGGTTTTAAATTCAATATTTGCTTGTACTACAGGCATTAAAATACCTTTTTTTTCCATTTCAGAATAAGATATGCCAAGAACTGTAAGCCATTCCAAGCGTGCTAACTCAAAATATTTTAGATAATTACTATGATGAACAAACTGCATTTGATCAGTTTCACTGTAGCGAACAGTGATTTTATTTGTTGTATATTTCATTTATTATTTTCAACAAGATCTAGAAAGTTTTTTTTTTTTTAATTTTTAAAAATAAGAGCTCCAGAATATCATGAAAAAAAAGTTATTATTCAATAGCAAATTGATTTTTTTTTTAAATTAATTAAAACAATATTTGTAAAGGCTATGAAAAAACAACTCCAACCATAAAAATTTAAAAAAATATAAAAAATGAGTGAGAATGCTTCTAAGGTTTGGACCAATTGCCTTTCTTTCATTGAAGATAACATCCAGCCACAAGCATATAAAACTTGGTTCTTACCTATTTCACCAGTCAAGTTAAATGATAATATTCTCACCATCCAAGTACCTAGTAAGTTTTTCTATGAATGGTTAGAAGAACACTATGTCAAGCTTCTTAAAACAGCATTACAAAAAGAGTTAGGTAAAGATGCCCGTCTGTTGTATGCCATTAGAATGGAAAATACTTTTGGAAATAATATACCTTTCACAGAGAAAATTCCAAGTAACAATAGAAGTGGACTAAAAACACAACAAGTAGATGGACCTATCAACTCATATTCGGGAGAACTTAAAAATCCTTTTGTAATTCCTGGAATTAAAAATCTTCAAATTGAATCTCAATTAAATCCAAATTATAATTTTGATAATTTTTTAGAAGGTGACTCTAATCGTCTAGGAAGATCTGCCGCATTAGCAGTATCTGCAAAACCAGGTGGGACATCCTTTAATCCACTCCTAATTTTTGGTGGAGTTGGTTTAGGAAAAACGCATTTAGCACATGCTATTGGAGTGGAAATAAAGGAAAAATATCAAGACAAAACCGTTTTATATATTGCTGCTGAAAAATTTACGCAACAGTATATTGAAGCAGTGAAAAAAAATACAAGAAATGATTTCATTCATTTCTATCAAATTCTTGATGTACTTATTATTGATGATGTTCAGTTCTTATCAGGAAAAACAGGAACTCAAGATGTATTCTTCCACATCTTCAACCATTTACATCAAAATGGAAAACAAGTTATTCTCACCTCCGACAAGGCTCCTGTTGATATGCAGGATATTGAACAGCGTTTACTTTCTAGATTTAAATGGGGCCTTTCAGCTGAATTACAACTTCCCAATTATGAAACGCGTATTTCTATTCTAAAAAATAAACTTTACCGTGATGGAGTAGATATTAATGATAATATAATTGAATACGTTGCCAAAAATATTAAAACTAACGTCAGGGAATTAGAAGGTGCAATCATTTCACTCATTGCACAATCCTCTTTTAATAAAGTAGAAATCACTACCGATTTAGCAAAAGAAGTAGTCATGAAATTTGTAAAAAACACAAAACGTGAAGTTTCTATTGACTACATCCAAAAAGTAGTTTCTGATTATTTTCAAATGGATGTTGAAACCCTTCAATCAAAAACAAGAAGAAGACATATAGTTCAAGCCCGTCAACTTGCAATGTATTTTGCTAAAAAATATACTAAAGCCTCACTAGCAAGCATTGGAAGTCAAATTGGAAAAAGAGATCATGCTACCGTTTTACACGCTTGTAAAACAGTAGATAATCTTAGCTTTACGGATAAACAGTTTCGTAAATATGTAGATGACTTAAGCCAAAAGCTTACCTTATAAAATATTTTTCATTATGGAATACAAAAAAATACTCATGGTTTGTTTGGGTAATATTTGTCGTTCCCCTCTTGCTCAAGGTATTTTAAATGCTAAGGTGAATCATTTAAATATTGAAGTAGATTCTGCTGGTACGGCAAACTATCATATTGGATATCCTCCAGACCACAGAATTATTGAAGTGGGATTAAAAAATAACATTAATATTAGTAAACAGATAGCACGACAATTTTCAGTAAATGATTTTAAAGTTTTTTCACATATATATGTAAAGGATAATAATAATCATGAGGATTTAATTTTACTAGCTTCCTTAATGGAAGAAAAACTCAAAATAAATTATATTCTTCCAAATCAAGAAAATATACCAGATCCTTATTATGTTGGTATAAAAGGATTTGATCAATGTTTTTCTCTTCTTGAAAATGCTTGTGAACGTATTGCTAATATTCTGAAGAAATGAAAGAAGGAATACAGAAACCAGGAGTACTATATCTAATACCTACTCCTCTTGGAGAAAATCCTCCTTTAGAAGTACTGCCCCTCACAGTTAAAAAAATCATAGAAGATCAAAATCATTTTATCATAGAGAATGAAAAAGCAGCCAGGCGTTTTATCAAGAAAATAGCACCTAATAAAAACCAGGAACAACTTATACTGTATCCACTGAATAAATTTATTACCCAAGAAGAAACGGAAACCTATTTAGACCAATGTAAAGCTGGAATTTCAATAGGATTATTTTCAGATGCTGGATGTCCAGGAATTGCCGATCCTGGGAGTGTGATTGTTGCTAAAGCTCATAGACTTGGAATTCAGGTAAAACCAATAGTTGGACCTTCATCGCTTATTCTTGCCATGATGAGTTCTGGAATGAATGGTCAAAACTTTGCGTTTAATGGATACCTTCCTATTGAGCAAAAAAAAAGAAAACAAGCTATCATTAAATTTGAAAAAAAAGCAATTAAAGATAATCAGGCGCAATTGTTCATAGAAACTCCTTATAGAAGCGATTCATTACATAAAGAATTATTAAAAGTACTTTTATCCAATACTCTTTTATGTGTTGGTTGTGACCTAAGCTTACAGAATGAATACATAAAAACACTTACTATAAGTCAATGGAAAAATGAAAGAGTTGACCTAAATAAGAGACCGTGTATTTTCATTATTGAAGGCTCTTTTTAACGATAAATTTTCTTCTTATTTATCCAATTAATATATAGCTGCTTATTCCTTTTATGCTGTCGTAAATTTTTAGCAAATAAATGATAACCAGGTTTTGAAGGATCTGCTACAAAATATAAATATGTGTTTTTTTCGGCAGATAGAACCGCTTCAATAGTTGAGATATCTGGCATTGCTATTGGACCAGGAGGTAGGCCTTTGTTTTTATAAGTATTATAAAGTGAAGAAATTTTTAAATCTTTTAATAACACACGTTTTATTACTTGATCAAAATCATTAGATTCTTTTTTTAATGCATATATAACGGTAGGGTCTGCTTGAAGTTTCATTCTCTTTGCCAAACGATTTAAATATACAGCTGCCACCCGCAATTGCTCATCTTCTTTTGGAGATTCTTTTTGAACTATAGATGCAAGGATATAAACATCAATAGGTGAAAGATTATGTGCTTTAGCTTTTTTTAATCGGTCTTTATTCCAGAATTGTTGATAATTGTTAAACATTTTTTTTCTAAAAACCTCAGCGGTAGTATCCCAAAAAAAATCATACGAATTTGGTAAATACATTGCCAATATGTTTTCTTTGGAAAAACCATTAGACTCTATAAAAGAAGTGTCATAAAAGGCATCCATTAAACTAGAACTATCTGCGGCTATTTGTGATGAAACTCGTTTTGCAAGATTTTCAATACGCTCTTGATTATTAAAAATAACTTTAACCGTTTGTCGTTTTGAACGAAGAATATTAATTAAATCATTGTTTCCTGATCCTTTTAATAGCCTATACTTACCTGGTTTAATGTTTTGAGAATAGCCCTTTTTTTCTGCTGCTATAAAAAAATTTTGTGATGATTTTAAAAGAGGTTCTAATTGAATTTTGAGGGAATCCATTGTGTCATCAAAATCAATAAATACATAAGAGTGTTTATTTTTAAAAACTGTATTATTAAAAAAAAAAATATTGTAAAAATTGAACATAAAATAAGTGCCAATTCCAATACCGATTAAACTAATTAACACTATTAATTTTCTTTTATACATTATCCTATTATTTTTTGATACAAAAATTCATCATGAAAAGAGCCGTCATAAAAATTCCATTCTTTTTTTATGCCAACATTTTCAAAACCACAAAACTCGAAAACAGCAATACTTGAATCATTTTCAATGGCAATATTAGCATACAAAGAATGAATATTTAAATTATTTATACAGTGAAGTTCAATTAATCCAAGTGCTTTTTTACCCATACCTTTTCTACGTTCAGAAGATATAATGATTAATCCCACTCCTACCCTTCTATGAAAAGGTTCAAAGTCAAATAAATCGATAATACCAAGTAATTTTTGAGAATAATTAGTGAGAATATATCTACGTTGTTTTACCTCAAAAATATCTTGTTGCTGCTGTGCTATATATAATTCTAAAAGGTTTCTTGAGAAAGGTTCTCTCTGATTTGAATATTTCCAAAACTCTTTGTCATTTTCAATATTTAATAACATGTCAATGTCACCAGGTTCTAGTGCTCGTAAAGTAATTGTATCTTGATTCATAATGTAAGTAATCCAGAATAAACATAAGTTGCTGGACCCTGTAAAAATATGTTTTCATATCTAGCTCCATTAACTTTAAAACCAACCATTAACTCTCCTCCTAATGCATTAATTCTTATTTCAGTAATTCCATTTGATTCTCCTAAAAAATGCATCGCAATGGCAGAAGCTACTGCACCAGTCCCACAGGATAGAGTTTCATTTTCTACGCCTCGCTCGTAGGTTCTAATATCATATATTGTTTTACTTTTTTTTGTTATAAAATTTACATTAATACCTTCTTTTTTAAAAGAATCTGAGTATCGAATTATCGCTCCTTCTTTTTTAACATCTATGGAATGAATCTCTTGTAAAAACAAAACTAAGTGTGGAGAACCAGTATCCATAATTATGTTGTTTCCGTTTTTAATAATATTAGTGACATCCTGCATTTGTAATCGTACCTCTGTTGAAGATGTTAAGCTAGCCTTGTGAGGACCGTCTATAGCCATAAAATGAGTGTTTACATCAATGATATTATGACGCTGAACGAAAGAGACAGCACATCTACCACCATTACCACACATAGAACTTAAATTACCGTCTGAATTATAGTAAAGCATTTCGAAATCTAAAACTTGATGATTTTGAATTAAAATAATACCATCGGCACCTATACCTTTATTTCGATCACAAAGCAGCTTTAAATTATCTTGAGAAAGTGAATCATATCCATCGTCTCTATTGTCAATGATGATAAAATCATTCCCAGCACCTTGATATTTATCAAACTGAATTTGCATAGCGTCAAATATAATCAATTTTAAAGGTTGTTAAAAAGGCGTTAAATGAATTTTTTACTACTTTAAAAATTATATTTTTGTAAAAAATAATCTTATGAAATCATTTGTTAAAACAGTTATTATTGCATTTGGGAGTGCTGTTTTTAGCATTTTTATTTATGATGTTTATTTTAGCGCTCCATTGATAATTGAAAAGGAACAAAACCTATCAACAAAAATACTTCCAACTAATTACACATACACCACAGGAACTTTTGCAGCAGAATTAACCGATTTTACCATTGCTGCTGAAAAAACTGTAAATGCTGTAGTACACGTAAAAAATACAAGTAGTGGAGAAAACAATGTTCCATCATACTATCGATATTTTTATGATAAAGAAGACCTACCCAAAAGAATTGGAACGGGTTCTGGAGTTATTGTTTCACCAAACGGATACATCATAACCAATAACCATGTTATTGAAAATAATACAGAAATAGAAATTACAACCAATGAAAATAAAATCTATAAAGCTCGTGTTGTAGGAACAGATCCTGATTCAGATATTGCTATTTTAAAGATTAATGCAAATGAAAAATTACCTTATGTATTTTTTGGGAATTCTGATACAACTAAAATTGGAGAATGGGTTCTTGCTGTAGGAAATCCTTTTAATCTTAATTCAACCGTTACTGCTGGAATTATTAGTGCTAAATCTAGAGATTTGAACACTCAAGATGGAAAAAACGAATGGTATATCCAAACCGATGCTGCTGTTAATAAAGGAAATAGTGGGGGTGCATTAGTAAACACAATGGGTGAATTAATTGGAATTAATACCGCTATCACTTCAATTTCAGGTGGATTTGTAGGATATTCTTTTGCTGTGCCTAGTAATGTAGTTCGAAAAATTTTTGAAGATATAATTGAATTTGGAAATGTTCAACGTGGACTATTAGGCGTTATGGGACAAGCTTTAAACTCTGATTTAGCAACACGTTTTGATGTTTTAGAAACAGAAGGTTTCTATATCACTAATCTTGAAGAGGGCTTGGGAGCAGATCTTGCTGGACTTAAACCTAATGACATAATCAAAAGTGTTGATGGTATTTCAATAAATAAATTTGCAGATCTATCTGGCTACCTTGCAAGTAAAAGACCTGGAGAAAAAGTGAATATAAAATATAATCGAGCAGGAAAAGAAACTACCGTTAGTGTTCGTTTAGAAAAAATTAATCGTGCTTCCTATTTTTTAATGGAATTAAGAGAACTTACATCTGAACAAAAAAAACAGTTTGAAACTGATCAAGGTTTATATATTTCAGACATGAACAACCGTTGGCTCTATCAAAAAGGAATTGACAATGGCTTTCTTATGTTGGAAATAAACGATCAGCAGGTAAACAAACTTGAAGATTTAAAAAAAATAAATGTTGACAATTTAGATAGCATATTATTTCTTAGCCCCTCAGGAGAGGAACTAAAAATATCAATGAATTATTAAAAAGTGAAGCTTTCACTAAAAAATCGAATTTCTGCATCGGCTTTTTATATTTTTGCTTTAATATAATTCACTTAGTCATGCGTATTGATATTATTACACTTTTCCCCGAACTCCTTAAAAGTCCATTTGAAGCTTCTATTTTAAAACGTGCTATAGCCTCTGGAATAGCAACTGTTCATTTTCATGATTTAAGAAAATTTAGTACTAATAAGCAGTATCAAGTAGATGATTACCCATTTGGTGGGGGTGCAGGAATGGTTATGATGATTGAACCCATTGACAGATGCATAACTTACCTAAAAAATAAACGAGACTATGATGCTGTTATTTACTTAACTCCTGATGGGAAAAAATTAAATCAAAAAATCGCTAATCATAATTCTACGCTGAACAATATAATTCTACTATGTGGACATTATAAAGGAGTTGATCAGCGTGTTAGAGATCATTTAATCACTCATGAAATCTCCATAGGTGATTTTGTGCTTTCTGGAGGCGAACTTGCAGCAGCTGTGTTTTGTGATAGTATAATCCGTTTAATTCCAGGAGTTTTAGGTGATGAATCTTCCGCACTTACCGATAGTTTTCAAGATGATCTTTTAGCCCCCCCTATTTATACTAGACCCGCAAAATATAACAACTGGGAAGTACCTGAAATTTTAACCTCAGGTAATACACCTAAAGTAGAAAAATGGCGAGATGAAATGGCGCTTGAACGCACAAAGAAATTTCGTCCTGATTTATTACAATAGCCAATTTCTTATATAAACATAATAGTTTTTATGTGTAAAAAACATCAATAGAATTTTATGTCATTCTTGATTAAATTCTCGTAAGCTAAAATTTAAACCAATAGATAAAAGTAAACATTCTCACATTATTTTTTTAAAATGAAAATGAAACAAAAGCCTTTTAGGGAATCTTATTGAGGTTTATTCCATTAACTGTATTGTAATCAAAAAAAGTAATATTGAAGTTATTTATTAAGACTAAGAAGTTGCCTACTTCAAAATAAAGTCTAATTTTGCAAAACGAAATGAACAACCTCTGACGATAATCGTGAATGTTGTTACTTTTCAAACAATAAAAAAATAATATGGAAGCGTTAATCAATTTTGTACAAGACGAATTCATCGAGAAAAAAGAATTTCCAAAATTTGATGCTGGTGACACTTTAACTGTATATTATCAGATTAGAGAAGGAGAAAAAGTGCGTACTCAGTTTTTTA
>Ga0102855_1000147_pt1 | contig 25712 bp, 22 predicted proteins | sample Colrivmet1370B02_FD_78450 | JGI IMG/M metagenome (GOLD analysis project Ga0102855, IMG submission 78450) | Estuarine microbial communities from the Columbia River estuary - metaG 1370B-02 | ecosystem: Environmental > Aquatic > Marine > Intertidal zone > Estuary | place: USA: Columbia River...
AAAAAAATTGATGTTAAAGAAAAAAATAGATTTGTCGGTTTTGACGCTTATAAAAAAGCGATTGATCTGGCGGATGTTGTTATTTTGACTACCCCTCCTGGATTTAGACCTTACCATTTTGAATATGCCATTGCTAACGACAAGCACGTATTTATGGAAAAGCCAGTGGCTACTGATCCTGTAGGTATTCGAAAAGTATTAGAAACCGCTAAAATTGCCAGAGCAAAAAAACTCAATGTAGTTGTTGGTTTGCAACGTCACTACCAGTCGAAATATATTGATTTAAAACAACGAATTGATGCAGGGGAGATAGGAAAAATTAGAAGTGGTCAAGTTTACTGGAATGATGCTGGGGTTTGGGTTAAAAAGCGTAAACCTGGACAATCGGAATTAGAATACCAAATGCGAAACTGGTATTATTTTAACTGGCTCTGTGGTGATCATATTTTAGAGCAACATATCCACAATATTGATGTAGCTAATTGGTTTATTGGAGATTATCCAGTCTCAGCTCAAGGAATGGGTGGACGACAAGTTCGTAACGGAAAAGATCATGGTGAAATTTTTGATCACCATTTTGTAGAGTTCACCTATGCTAGTGGTGCCGTAATTTCAAGTCAATGCCGACATATCCCTGGAACGATGAGTCGGGTAGATGAAGTTTTTCAAGGAACCAAAGGAAATATAGAAACTTCGAAAGGACAAATCACTGACTTGGAAGGAATTTTACAATATAAGTATTCAAAAAACGAGGCTAATTATGATACAGCCTCAAACATAAATCAAGATCCAAATCCATATCAAGTAGAGCATGATAAACTTTTTGCGTCTATTCGAAGTGGAGGAGTTATTTCGGATGCTGAAAATGGTGCTAAAAGTACCCTTTCAGCAATTTTAGGACGAATGGCAACTTATACGGGTAAGAAAATCACATTCGATCAGGCGCTTAACTCCAAGCTGCATTTAATGCCTTCGGATGTAACTTGGGATAGTGTTCCGCCATCGCTACCAGATGCAAATGGCAATTATCCTATACCAACCCCTGGAAAAACTAAATTTATTTAAGATGAATAGAAGAGATTTCACTCAGCTAGCTGGAGTATCAGGCATTGGACTTTTTACAGGAGCATCTGCTTTTGCCAGCACTAGGCAAAGCGCTCCTAAAAACACCTTTAACTTGGCTTATGCTCCACATCTAGGTATGTTTAGACATCATGCGGGAAATGATCCTATTGATCAGTTAAATTTTATGGCAGATCACGGATTTACTGCTTTTGAAGATAATGGTATGCGTACAAGAGAAGTGGTATTGCAAGAAAAAATGGCAAAGACCATGGAAAAAAGGGGCCTGCGTATGGGAGTTTTTGTTGCCCATGAAATCTATTGGCAAAAGCCGAATTTGGCAAATGGTGATGAAACTCTAAGAGCGGAGTTTTTGGATTACATCAAAAAGGCTATCCCTGTTGCCAAGCGAGTTAATGCAAAATGGATTACTGTTGTTCCTGGGCATGTAGATTTACGTCAAAATATGGCCTATCAAACCGCTCACGTGGTTGAAAGTTTAAAGCAAGCAGCTACCCTTTTGGAGCCCCATGGAATTGTGATGGTATTGGAGCCGTTAAATTTTAGAAATCACCCAGGACTTTTTTTATCTGAGAGTCCACAGGCTTATGAAATTTGTAAAACTGTAGATTCTCCCTCCTGTAAAATTTTATTTGACATTTATCACCAACAAATTCAAGAAGGGAATTTAATTCCAAATATAGAAAAGTGCTGGGATGAGATTGGTTATTTCCAAATTGGAGATAATCCAGGAAGAAATGAGCCTACCACTGGGGAAATCAATTACACCAATATTTTCAAATACATTCACTCTAGAGGGTTTGATGGAATTTTAGGTATGGAACATGGCAACAGCCGCTCTGATAAAGAGGGCGAACAAGCAGTCATTGACGCTTACCTAAAAGTAGATCAGTTCCTATAAACGATTCTAAAAATTTGTTTTTTAAGCCTCTACTTTTTCCTTAAAGTTGAGGAGTACCTGATTGTGTATTAAATCTTTTAAGGTTTCTCCTTTTCTGATAATATGGGCGTTATCATTATACCATAAGATTTCGGCGGGTCTAAATCGCGAATTGTAATTACTAGTCATCGAAAAACAATAAGCGCCAGCATTCTTAAAAGCTAGAATATCTCCTTCTGAAATTTCAGCTATTTTACGGTTACTTCCAAAGGTATCCGTTTCACAGATGTACCCAACAACATTATAAAAGCGCTCTTTTCCTTTGGGATTAGAGATATTTATTATTTCATGGTGAGAACCATAAAGCATTGGCCTGATTAAGTGATTAAAGCCAGAGTCTACTTGAGCAAAAACGTTTGATGTAGTTTGTTTTATTGCATTTACTTTTACTAAAAAGTATCCCGCCTGGCTAACTAGAAATTTTCCTGGCTCAAAGACTAATTTGATTTCACTTCCATAGGTTTCACAAAATTGGTGAAATCGTTCTGTGAGTTTATCACCGAGTTCTTCAATATTGGTTTCAACATCTCCTTCTTTATAGGGTACTTTAAATCCACTACCAAAATCTAGAAATTCTAGATTTTTAAACTTTAATGCAGTTTGAAATAAAATTTCTGAGGCATATAAAAACACTTCAATATCTAAGATATCACTTCCTGTATGCATATGCACTCCATTTATGTGCATGTTTGTATTTTCAACAATCCTGAGTACATGTGGAATTTGATGAATAGAAATACCAAATTTAGAATCGATATGGCCCACAGAAATATTACTATTTCCTCCCGCCATAACATGAGGATTGATTCTAATACAAACTGGCACGGAAGGATGTTTAGTTCCAAATTGCTCAAGAATTGAAAGACTATCAATATTAATTTGTACACCCATATCAGCAGCTTTTTCAATTTCCTTGAGGGAAACACCATTTGGGGTATATATAATGTCACTAGGCGCAAACCCGGCTTCAATTCCCAGTTTAACTTCTTGAATAGATACCGTATCTAGACCAGCTCCCATTTCTTTCATGAACGCTAAAATAGAAATATTAGAAAGTGCTTTGCAAGCATAATTAACTTGAAGTTTTTCTACACCCTTAAATGCATTTTGTAGACGGTTATATTGTTGTTGAATCTTTTCGGCATCATAAACATAAACTGGATTTTCTTGTTTTTCTGCAATAGATCGTAATATAGAATCGTTCATTTTATTATTATAATATTCTCAAAAATACTACGGAATTTAAAATGGACAAAAGAAAACATTAAACAATATATTATTTCAACAGAATGTTACATGTATAACAAAATATTTTTTAGGAGGAAGTACCAATAACGTCTGGGTTTATCTATTTTTGCAACTGAATTTAGAAATGACATATGAATTTACACGAATATCAAGGAAAAGAAGTTTTAGCTGGATTTGGCGTAACAATCCAACGCGGAATTGTAGCTAAGACCCCAGCTGAAGCAGTTGAAGCTGGAAAGAAATTAACAGAAACTACAGGTTCCGCTTGGCATGTTATAAAAGCTCAAATTCATGCTGGAGGTCGAGGAAAGGGTGGAGGTGTTAAATTAGCAAAGAATCTTGCTGAATTAGAGACCATCGCAGGTGATATTATAGGTATGCAATTGATAACTCCTCAAACCCCACCAGAGGGAAAAAAAGTCAGTCAAGTATTGGTTACTGAGGATGTATACTATCCTGGTGCTTCTGAGCCCAGTGAATTTTATATGTCAGTTTTATTAAACCGTGCAAGTGGAAGAAATATGATCATGTACTCTACCGAAGGAGGAATGGATATTGAAGCTGTTGCCGAATCTACTCCTCATTTAATTTTTACGGAAGAAATTGATCCTGCTCTAGGGTTGCTTCCTTTTCAAGCGCGTAAGGTTGCCTTTAATTTAGGTCTTTCTGGGGCTGCCTTTAAGGACATGACTAAATTTGTAACTGCACTTTATAGAGCCTATGAAGGTTCTGATGCTTCTTTGTTTGAGATTAATCCTGTGTTGAAAACTTCTGACGATCGAATCATCGCGGTAGATGCAAAAGTCACCCTAGATGATAATAGTTTGTTTCGCCATAAAGACTTTGAGGCAATGCGCGATTTAAGTGAAGAAAACCCAATAGAAGTTGAGGCGCGCGAAGTGGGCTTAAATTATGTAGATCTTGAAGGGAATGTTGGTTGCATGGTAAATGGTGCTGGCCTGGCAATGGCAACAATGGATTTAATTAAACAAGCAGGAGGTGACCCTGCAAACTTCCTTGATGTTGGAGGTACTGCTGATGCCGCAAGAGTTGAAATTGCTTTTCGGTTGATATTGAAAGATCCCGCAGTCAAAGCAATTCTAATTAATATTTTTGGAGGTATTGTTCGCTGTGATAGAGTTGCACAAGGGATCGTAGATGCCTACAAAAACTTGGGAGATGCCATTAATGTTCCAATCATTGTACGTTTACAAGGAACTAATGCTGACATCGCTAAAAAGCTTATAGATTCTTCAGGTTTAAACGTCCTCTCTGCCACCGCTTTCCAAGAAGCAGCAGATAAAGTTCAGGAAGCTATTAGTTAAATGACATAGTGGCAGTTAAATTTAATAATTAACTGCCACTATGTCAAAATTATTAAATGGTCTTAATTTTGCTTTAGGAGTAACAGATAAAATTGTTAACCTAAATAAATAAATTATGAATTTAATCAGAAAACAAAACCCATTTTTCCCATCGCTAGTAGATGAACTTTTTAATCAAGACAGGAGACTTAGAACTTCGTCAATTTCATCAACCACCCCTGCGGTAAATATTATTGAACAGGACACCCAATTCTTAATTGAGTTGGCTGCTCCAGGAAACAAAAAAGAAGACTTTGAAATTGAAATAGAGGATGGGATACTTTCCATCTCTTCTTCTTCTAATAAAGAAGATAATACTTCAGAAAAAGAAACATTTACACGTCAAGAATTCAGTTATAATAGTTTTAGAAGATCTTTTACGATTCCGGAAAGTGTAGACGTTTCTTCTATTGAAGCTACTTATAGTGAAGGCGTATTGCTTATTAAGTTACTTAAACTTGAAGAAGCGCTTCCACTACCAAAAAAGCTAATTAAAATTAGTTAATAGGAATTGTTATTTATTTTTGTTTGAAATCGGCCTCTTTTGAGGTCGATTCTTTTTTTATATTCCTATAGTTTTATATAAACCTTCTTTTTAAAAAGATAATAAGTAGGTATCCATATTATAATCACATAACCTAATGCATAAATTAATGAGCCTAATTTAAGTGGAAGACCAATTGATTCCCAAAGACTCATAAATTCTTCATTTAAAGCAAATCCAAACCATTTAGAGCTATAGAAAATAACTGTAAGCAGACTGGACATGGTGTATGCAAATATTGAATTTACACCAAAGACTTGTGCAAATTTAAACGTATAACGGCTTTGTTTTACATCAAAATAATAACTAAAAGCAGCAAGTGAAATCATTCCTATTCCACCCATAAATAGGGTAAAAGAAGAGCTCCATAGATTTTTGTTAAGCGGGAAAAACCATTGCATAACATCTCCTGCGATTAGTAATAAAAATCCAACAAAAAATAGTTGATTTAAACGATTTTCTAGGATGTCTTTTTTCAATAAAATATATCCAGCACACATACCAATGAGACCACTTCCAATTGCAGGAAGTGTACTTAAAAGACCTTCTGGATCCCAAGTATATTTCCAAAGTCTTCCCGGCAATAGAATTCTATCCAAATAATGCGCCCAATTCTTCTCTGGAACTGAAAGATCAGGAAATCCGATTCCAGGAACAGGTATATATGCCATTATAATCCAATATCCCAAAATGATCGAAACTCCAATATAAAGTTGAACTTTACGTGAAGTATATAGATATAGTAAACTACAAGCTAAAAACACAAATGCAATTCTAGGCAAAACACCTACCCATCGAATTCCCTCAAAATTAAAACTAGGCCATAACCATAAAAATATTCCTACTAGGTATATTTTAATTGATCTAAGGACTATTTTTTTAGTTAATTCTAAACGACTTTTTCCTTTTTCAGTCTGTTTATTTAATGATAGAACAATTGAAACTCCAACGATAAAAAGAAAGGTAGGAAAGACATAATCCGTCGGGGTAATTCCATTCCATTCAACATGAAGTAATGGAGCATATACATGACTCCAAGAACCAGGGTCATTTACAATAATCATTAAAATGATGGTTAATCCTCGTAATATGTCAAGTGACAGTAAGCGCTTTGTACTCGTTTCCATTTTTTTCTAGTTTATTATGATGCTTTTTCCACCTCTTCCAGAAGCGTCAAAACCTCGTACTTGAATTATTTTATTTGTAGATACTTTTAGCGGTTTTTTATAAAGAGGACTTTCTTTAGAGGGTTTAATTCCATCTAAGGTATAACGAATTTCTAAGCCAGGAAATTGTTGGCGGAGGTATAAGGTGTCCTGATCGATAATGCCTCCTGGTTTTGGAAGATCGTGTGCCACTCCTCCAAACAGTTTATTAATCATTGGGAGTTGTCTTTGCCCGAGGCTATTAGCGAATTGATTCCATGCTTTATCTAAGGCGGGTTTTTGATCTTTTGCCGATAAGAGTTCCAACCAAGGTTCTTTTGCAGCCCATGCTCTTTGTGAAAACACAATTAAATTTGGCATTAATAGGCCATCAAAAATTTCCTCAGAAGTGACAGCTTCTGTCCATAATTGAGACTGAATTCCTAAAAAATTTTTCTCAGTTTCGGGTTTAAGAAATTCTTTAGTTGCCACTGTTGCCTCATCAATTCCCAAAGCTTCTAATTTCACTTTATTGGCAAAAATATTTAAAGGCTCCGTTCCCCAACTGTCCTTATAAGTAACATAACCCGACCAACTCATACCGCTATTTTCCATATCATGATCATCAACCATATCAAAATAAAATGCAGATGAGTTACTCATAATTGCCTTAAATCCTTTATTAGCTAATCGGTAGATCATATCCTCTCGACCCCCTCCCCAGCTGTTATTCCAAACATAAGGTATGAAGTCTAAATCCAAAAGTTCCTCTTTAATATTAAGTTCAGATTGTTCATTTTTACTGTGAACTAAAAGTGCATCTTCCCAGCCCACCATCCTTGCCCCAGCAACAGTAATCATTGTATTTAACAATCTTAAATTATAATTATACAAATCATTTACTGTTGGAATGGCTTTATTATTTTCGATATAATTTGCACATTTAGGAGACTTCTGCCAAGGACCATAGGGTAATTCATCAGCACCAATATTAAATACTTTCATGGGGGTGTCCGCTTTTTCATAAAGGGTTTTAATTTCAAGAATTATTTTTTCATAAAAACGATAAGCACTGGCATCACATATACAAACCACATTATCACTATACAATTGGGCAGAGCGGTATTGACTTTGGTCCTCTGGATCATGAAGCATATACTTAGTTGCAGCTTCCATATTTCCAACTGCTTTAAAATTGTCATAGCGAGCTTTCATAGCTTTGATTGCAGCACGCGCATGAGAAGGAAAACTAATCTGAGGGATCACCTCTATATTTCGCTCTTTGGCGTATTGAATGATTTCAACGAAATCCTGACCAGTTAAAAATCCATTTCCCGAACTGTCTTTATCTCCTGATCCCGAACCATACATTGGGATCAAACGATCGTTTTCATCTTTTGTATAACCACGATTTCCTCCAACCTGAGTTAATTCAGGAAGTCCAGGAATTTCAATTCTCCAGCCATCATCATCAGTAAGTTTTAAATCAAAACGATTTAACTTATAAAGCGCCATATAATCTAAAATTTGTAAAAGCTTTTCTTTGGGATAAAAATTACGAGCCACATCTGACATAAAACCTCTATTTTTAAATCGTGGAGTATCCTCAATAGTAAGTATAGGCCATCCTTTCTTTTCATTTTGTGCAATTAAGAGAATTTGATGTAAGGATTCAAATGCATAAAAAATTCCTGCTGACTGACTGGCTTCAATTTTAATGTTATCCTCTAAAATAATTAGTTTATATGCTTCTTCGCTTAGAGAATTATTCTTAATTACGGACAAATTATAGGCTGATTTTTTGTTAGAATTTATCTTTATGGTAAGTCCTTCCTGAAGTCTTTTTTTTATAAAATTGCTATCTATTTCAAAATCATTCAAATCAAAGTTTAAAGCAGTTGGATTACGATATTCTCCATTGAAAGTTTGTTTTTCTGGTGTTGGGATTACCCAATCCAGTTGATCTTTAGAGAGTAATTCTAATGTTTCGTATGTTGCATAGCGATCTGCAGCAGAGGGGAGGTTGAGCCCCTCAATCCCTTTTGCGTTTTTCCATATAATTTTACTTTCCAGATCAGTATTGGTTTTTGTTTTATCGCTGTGTACAAAAAATCCCATAGGTCCCATTGCTAAACGAGGGATAATTCCTTTCTGTTTTACTGAAAAGATTAATTTATCGTTTGGCTTTAAGCTGTATTTTTCACCAAATGCTAAAATTAAATATTGTTGTCCACCTACATAGGTATATTCAATTCCCTCAGGTAATGTTTCAATAATTATTTCTCCAAAAATACTGTTCCAATGTAAAGACCAAGTACCCCCCTCCCAAGTTGTATTGGAGGTATTTGTGATAGAAAAAGTAACTTCCATTTGGTTATTGGGCACATCAAAGGTGTCGATTGTGAAAATGATTGGAGTAGCTTCTGAATTCGGAGATTGGCATTGAGTCAATAAGTAACAAGCTACTAATGCCCATAAATATTTTTTCATCCTCTTAGATTTTGAGCTAATGTAGTAGAAATATTTATTAAATTTTAGAGCAATTATGGAGTCATAATATTTTATAAAGAAATTAGTCATCTACTTTGAACTTTTTAATCACTTGATTTGGTTCAATGATTGTATAACCTTCCCAAAAGGTGGGATCATATTGGATCAGATTAACAGGTAAAATAGAGGGTTTTTCTTTAAAAGCATCAAAAATTTCTTGAGTAATACGTTCGCTTTCAAAAACAACCATTTGATATTTTTGAAATTGATTAGTTCGGAAATTTAATTCCATTTTCAATTCATTCTGTTTGTTACGTCCTTTGACAACTTTATTTTTTTCTAGAATGCTAAATGCACGGTTTACTCCTGTTTCAAATTGATCAATAGCTTCTAAATATTGTAATGCATATTTACCTGAGGCTGTTTTTTTAAACTGAATCGCTATTTCTTTAAAATAATGTTTAAAAGAAAAACCTAATAGACTAATGTCACGAATATCTTTAATGTTTTTATACTCTGCCCTTAGGAGTGTCATTTTATCTGCATCTATATAAAGTTTCCCTGCATAGTCTACATTTCCAGAAGGTTTGAATTTAAGTATATAAACAGGTATATTATTTAAATAGGTGAAGTCCACCCGTTCAAAATCATATCGATTAGACTTCTTCAAAACAGAAATAGATAGCATTTCTTTTTCAAACAATACACTTATGATATTGGTTATAATTCTTTTTCTCCGCTTCGAAAAAGACTCTTTTTCCTTCACTAGTTTTTCATTTGGAGTCAGAGTATCCTTTTCTGAAGAATTTAATTCGACATCCTCTAGTTTTGTGCTTATAAGCCCCATCCTTAATTTAAAATAGGAATCCTTTTTTATATTTTGTTTTAATATGGTATCAAATGCTGTTTCAATATTATTAAAAATAGCAGTGGTCTTTTTGTCTTCTAGTTCAAGAGCTCTATCGATCTCTAATTTCTGATTATCCTTTGAAAAATCTCCATATAAACTCCCTGAAACTTCAGTGTGCCATTCGTTTTTTCTAGGAATTTTTAGAAGTGTACTATCCCAAAAGGCTTGATTAAACTCTTTAATGGACGATTTTTTAACTTTCACTCTCAGCTTTTTAAATTCTTGACTTCCCGATTCTCTAAAAAATATTTTCTTATGCGTTAGGTCCAATTCATATTTTTCAGCAATGTTATTTTTCACCTCTTTTATTATATCCTCTGCACTCAAGTTTTTATTGGATAAAATGATAGAACCCAAAGCAATGGTTTTGGAGGGAAGAAAAATGATACTATCCTTAAATTTACTTACCGGATAAACTACTGTCTTATAACCCATACAAGAAATAGAAAGGGAATCTTTACTAGATATTTGATCATTTAATTGAATACGAAAAACACCTTCCTCATTAGATAGAATACCTTTACCAGAGGATAGATAAATATTTGCAAAAGGAATAACTTCTTTTGTTAGACTATCTTTTATCGTTGCTGAAATTTCTTGACTTCTTAAAACAGTTATTCCTGCTAATAATATGAAAAAATTCAAGAATAGGTTTGCAGATTTTTGCACAGTTTAAATTTATGGTTTTTCAATAAGATAAATTTCTTATTATGATTTTCACTTTTTTAATTAATACAATTGAAGACATTATAATTGATCCTGAAGGAGCTTAATCTCATCCCTGCATTTCGCTGCTTCTATAAATTCAAGTGATTTTGATGCTCTTTCCATAGCTTTTCGTGCCTCTCTAATTTTCTTTTCAATCTGTGGTTTTGTAAGGTGTCGATTTGCTTTTTCTGCTAATTCTCTTGCCTCTAGCTCATTAGCATGTGTGGAAACAGAATTTTTAGCTAAGACGCTATCCAGTGATTTGTTTAATGCAGAGGGAACTAGTCCATTAGCAAGGTTGTATATATTTTGTTTTTCTCTACGATAGTCAGTTTCATCAATAGTTTTTTTCATGCTTTTAGTTACCACATCTGCATACATAATAGCCCTTCCGTTTATGTTCCTAGCGGCTCTCCCTACAGTTTGTGTTAATGATCTTGCGGAGCGTAAAAATCCTTCTTTATCAGCATCTAGGATTGCCACAAGGGATACTTCGGGTAGATCAAGACCCTCTCTCAATAGGTTTACTCCTATTAAAACGTCAAAGACTCCTTTTCGAAGATCTTGCATGATCTCAACTCGCTCTAGTGTATCTACGTCACTATGAATGTAGCGACAACGAATTTGTGCTCTACTTAAATAGGTAGTTAATTCTTCTGCCATCCTTTTTGTAAGTGTTGTTACTAGGGTACGTTCATCTTTTTCAACACGTAATTGAATTTCTTCAATCAAATCGTCAATTTGATTCGTGCTAGGGCGCACCTCAATAATGGGATCTAATAATCCTGTCGGTCGTATAATTTGTTCTACAAAAGCACCTTCGGTTTTCTCTAATTCGTAGTCTGCAGGTGTTGCACTAACATATAGAGTTTGGTTCTGTAGGGCTTCAAATTCTTCAAATTTAAGTGGTCGATTGTCCATAGCAGCTGGTAGACGGAAACCATATTCAACTAAATTTTCTTTTCTACTTCTATCACCACCATACATTGCATGAACCTGTGAAAGGGTCACATGACTTTCATCTACAATTGTTAAAAAGTTTTTCGGGAAGTAATCTAACAAACAAAAAGGTCGTGTACCTGGAGTTCGACCATCCAAATAACGGGAGTAATTTTCAATTCCTGAGCAATAGCCTAATTCACGCATCATTTCTAGATCAAACTCAGTTCGCTCTAATAAACGTTTAGCTTCAAGATGTTTCCCTATATCTTTAAAATAGTCAACCTGTTTTACTAGATCATCTTGAATTTCAGTTATGGCATTTTGCAATATATCGGGAGAAGTAACAAAAATATTTGCAGGAAAAATATTAAGCTTATCATACTGTTCAAGACGGTTGTTACTAATTGGGTCAAAAGCTTCAATTAATTCAATTTCATCTCCAAAAAAATGAATTTTAAAAGCAATATCTGCATAACCTGGAAAGATATCAATAATGTCTCCCAATACCCTAAAGTTACCACGGGCAAATTCAGCCGTTGTTCTGGAATATAAACTTTGAACCAGCTGTTGCATTAGTTTGGTTCTAGAGATTAATTGATCTTTTTCAACTGAAATTACATTTTTCTCAAATTCAGCTGGATTTCCAATTCCATACAGACAGGATACAGAAGCTACTACTATAACATCTCGACGTCCAGACAGGAGGGAAGAGGTAGTGCTTAAACGCAACTTCTCAATATCTTCATTAATAGACAGGTCTTTCTCAATATAAGTTCCGCTTGATGGGATGTAGGCCTCAGGTTGATAATAATCATAATAAGAGACAAAATATTCTACAGCATTATTTGGAAAAAACTGCTTAAACTCAGAATATAGCTGTGCTGCAAGAGTTTTGTTGTGAGCTAAAACTAAAGTTGGACGTTGTAATTTTTGGATGGCATTTGCCATGGTAAATGTTTTTCCAGAACCGGTAACTCCTTGAAGAGTAATGTAGGAATCACCATCTTTAAATTGTGATACAATTTCACGAATAGCCTTAGGCTGATCACCTGTTGGTTTAAAATCAGAAACAAGTTGAAAATCCATAGGTTTTTATAATGTGCAAAATTACAAAATATCAAATTGAGAATGCTAAATCTGTGAGAAAGAAACTATAAATCTCTACGTTTTAATAATATATAGGATCCCCATAGAAAAATACTAGACCATACTAACACGATAAGAATACTTATAAGCGAAACATCATAATTTCTTGTAAAACCCTCTCCAATTTGATTTGCTATGTTTTGAACAGCAGAAAGTCTTGAAAATGGTTCCGTAATTAAATTTCCTATTGCATTTAAGGGGAAAAATACAAATACTTGCTCTGCAGAAAGCTGGGGAATAATATCAGATAATTTCCATTTCATTAGTCCATAACAAATACCCTCTATTACCTGCCACAAAAACAAAAAACCAAGAGAGAATGCAGCTTTTTTTATTAAAATAGATAAAAACAAACAAAAGGTGAAAAAACCAAATAGTTTTATTGAATATGCAACTAAATATTCTAAATCTTTAAATATAATATCCATTTCGTTGTAGTCAGAATATATCCCTCCCAATATTAACGAAACTATAAAAACTAAAAGAGTTGACGTTAAAACAAACAATAGTATTGCATAAATTTTTGATCTTAAAAACTCAGACTTACTTAACCCATCTATTAAATTTTGTTTTAAAGTTTTGTACGAATACTCATTTCCGATCATTGCCACAATAATAATTGCAAAAAATATTTTCAGCAAAGCAATCATGAACGTGTTAAAATGCCATATGTAGGGAAAGTTGAAAATACCTTGTTCTGCTAAATAAAATTTAACAGGACCTAAATCTATTTTTATAGTACTCAAAATAGAAATACTCAGAATTAATAAAAAATATCCAAAAATCAATACTTTTGAAATAGTATTATGCCAAAGCTTATAGAGTTCAATCTGTAAGAGTCTCATTTTTCTTGATTTGAGTTAATGACAGAAATTGTTCTTCTAGAGAAGGTTTTTTTTTGCTGAAATGGAATAAATTTAAATCTGCCTTTTGTGATTCTTTAAAAAATTCTTCAGTATCTATATTATCTATCAAAGTTGCTTTTAAAAAATTATTTACTTTCTGAATTTTTCCAATGTAGGGATGTTTTTCTAAAAACGTTAAAAGTGTTTTCTCAGATTCTGAGGCTATTTCAAAATATCCATAGGATTGGTTCATCCCATTAACAGGACCTTCATAGTATTTAACTCCATCTTTGAGTACAATTAAATCAGTGCAAACTTTTTCAACTTCATCTAGTAGATGTGATGCTAAAAGAATAGTTGTGCCAAGTCCTGCAATTTTTTTTATTAGTTTTCTGATTTGATGAATGCCTTCTGGATCAAGTCCATTTGTTGGTTCATCTAAGATTAATAGTTCAGGTTTATTGACTAAAGCTGCTGCAATAGCAAGGCGTTGTTTCATTCCTAATGAAAAGGTATTAAACTTACTATCTCTTCGGTCCCACAAGCCCACTAATTGTAATTGCTCCTTAATTGAAGTCACACTACATTGCTTGATTTTGCAAATGAGGATTAAGTTTTGTTTGGCTGTCATATATGGATAAAAATTGGGCCGTTCTATTATAGCTCCAATTTTTTGTAAGGCCTGGTGTGTTGTTAACTTACCTCCATACCATTTAAAATCACCTGAAGTTGGATTGATAACATTTAGTACCATTCCAAGAGTGGTTGATTTACCACTTCCATTGGGTCCTAAAAGCCCGTAAACTTTTCCTTTTATAAGCTTCAAGGAAATTGAATTTACAGCAATTAAACTACTGTATTTTTTTGTAAGGTTGTTGAGTTCTAGAAGTGGGGTGGTTATTTGCATAAAAGGAAAACGATTAGAAGAGTTGTTTGTAACAAGCAACTTAACATTTTGAATTATTAGCTTTAAATCTCTTGCTAAGATACCTTTAAAAACATTAAAAGTTAAAACACTATTTTTGAAAAAACCCATAAATGAAAGAGAAGTTAATATCTAAAAAAAAGCCGTTTTATAAAATTTCAGAAAAATTAGTTTTTTTCTTAAAAGATTATGATCGTTGGATTACATCACCTGTTTATTATGATGATTTACTTCGCTTTTCAGGCTCGGTTGTTGTTTATGATAAAAACGATAAAGATACCCTTTGGGTTAGTGTCTATTATTCTGATAGTGAACGTCGCGAAATAGATTTTAATTTAAAAAAGATATATACTCAGCTCCATTCTGATGGAAATGAATCTGGCATACAATACCTGAATATTGACGCTATTGATTATTGCACTTTCGGAAATTCTAAACCCTTTAGAATTAAAGTGCGAAACATTTTGAATGATAACTTCACCTATTATTATATGAAAAAAACTGATGCTTCAAGAGTATATGGTTTAGAGTTTGAACACATGCTTTCTCCTTATAACTTGAATTATTTAGTGAATCACAATACACTAGTAGAAGAGCATATAGCCGGAATACCAGGGGATACTTTTATGAAAGATTTTTTGCCAGATTGTAATGATTCCGAGTTGGCTCAAATAGCAAAAGAGTATGTAAAATTTAACGAACGAAGTATGATCCGTTTATTGGGTGACATGCGAGCATATAACTATGTTGTTGTTCCAACTCATGACTTTGATCAGGTGGTATATAAAATTCGTCCCATTGATTTCGACCAACAATCTTTTGAGGGTAAACTATCCGTATACCGACCACAGTTTTTTAAAGAAAATAGTCCTATTATGAATATAGTACGTACCAAACTAAATCATAATTCAATTAATCAATATAAAATTGAAGAGCGTTCTATTGTTGCGAGGCGGATCATTAGTAGTAGTAATCGTTTAAATAAATTAGTAAAAACCATGCAATTAGAGATTCTAACCCTTCCTGAAAATTTAGAGCGTTTGCGTGGGGAAATATATAAATTTACAAAAGACAAAGCTTTTTTAGAGAGCAAGTCGATGGGAGATATAATGAAATCCTCTTTTGATTATGTTCGAAAGCATTATGAAGACGTAGATACTCACAGTCAATTTTAGTAAAAGTCACTGTCGTTATAGTCTTGTTCAGAATCGTTTCCATCCATAGTTTCGTTTTCTTCTAAAATACTAGAATCACTTTCAAAAGACTTTTCAGGAGCTTCTTCAGGCACTTCGCCTTGAGCATGAATTAAATTGGGATATGTTGCTCCAGTCACCATTTCTCCTACTTCCATAATTTCAATGAAAAAGGTCCATAAACTCAAAAAATCATATATATAAAGTAATTTATGTACTTCTGAAGAGAATATGTTATTCAAGGGAGTGTCCGAAAAGCTAGGTTTTTCAATTTCCATAGCTTCTAAGGGCATTTCATCTCCTTGCTCCCAAACATCATTGGTGGAATAAAAAGAAGCAATTTCATTTCCTAAAAAACCAAAGGATTGGGTTATGGCATGATGAAAATCTTCAAGTGTAGCATTCTCCTCAATTTCTATATCACGAAGTACATCTTGTTTTACATCTAAAATAATTCGTATTCTGTAAATCATATTTGTTTTTTTAAGATCAACATAAAATAACTTTGAGCACCAAATAAAAGTGCAGCTAAAACTAAATGTAATGGTTGGGAAGAAAATGGAAAGTCAAAGTAATACATCCATATTCCTGTTAAGATTTCAACTGCTAAAATTGTTATAATTACCTTAAAAGCAGTCGGGATTTGATTATTTTTATATAGGAGGTACCCCAAATATCCGTTAACTAAAAGTACTACAATAGAAAAGCTTCTGTGAACATAAAAAAGAGTGGGTGGATTATTTAGCCATTTTGATGCATGTAGTAAATTGAAGGTGTGCATTTGTACATCTACAAACTGTCTTATTTGAGTTCCCATTCCGATTTGAAAAAGGGTTAGTACTAAACTAATGGCCACAAGCCATTTTATTTGTGAAATATTAGAAATGCCTTCTATTGGCGCTTTTTCACGTGCTAAAAGAATAATTAATAATAATACTATTATAAGAGCCATAATCATGTGAATAGTAATCTTATAAGGTAATAAATTGGAGTCAACTACTGTTTTTCCAAGCCAACCTTGAAATCCCATTCCTAAAACTATTAGAAAAGCCCCAAATGCAGACCAAAAATCATCTTTCAACCTCAATAAAGAATTAATAAAAAGTAATAAAGTTGCAAGCCCTGCAATTGCTCCTAGTAATCTATTTATAAATTCAATCCAAGTATGTTTTGCATTAAAAACAGCATAGTCATGCTTAGTATAAAATTCCCAGTTATCATTTAAGTACTGGTTTTGAGAGTTGAAATCTTGTGTAGCAACACGTAAGCTTTCTTTTACAATGATGACCTCCCCTTTCAGGTAATTATGGTTTGGTTTCCAGTCTAGTTCACTACGTTCTGTAGGTGGAATTAAATATCCAAAACATTTAGGCCAATCTGGACAGCCCATTCCACTTCCAGTCATTCTTACCACCGCCCCGGCAGAAATCACGAGATATACCAGTAATAAACTAATAACAATAAAAGTGTTATGATATTTTTTCATTAAAAATAAGGCCTAATTTTTTTCCTTCAGATTTCATTTTTTTAAAAGCGGCTTCCTTTTCATTTGGAATTTCACCTTCTAATATTGCTTCTTTAATAGCTTCTTTTATTAAACCAATCTCACGAGAGGGTTTTAAATTAAAACTTTTCATTATAATTTCTCCACTTACTGGAGGTTGAAAATTACGCAAGTGATCTTTCGCCTCTACAGCTATTATTTTTTCACGAACAATTTTAAAATTATTATGATACAATTTATAACGCTTGGAGTTTTTAGTAGTAATATCTGCCTCACAGAGAGTGATCAGATCATCTACATAAGAACCAGCATCAAAGACAAGTCGACGAATTGCAGAGTCAGTTACATGATCCGCTGCAATAATTATTGGCCGAGAACTCATAAACACCATTTTTTGAACAAATTTCATTTTTTCATTTAAGGGCATTTTCAGACGTTTGAATATCTTATATGTCATTTTTGCTCCTACAAATTCGTGATTATGAAAGGTCCAGCCAACTGGGATTTTAAATTTTTTAGTAGGTGCTTTTCCAATGTCGTGAAGAAGAGCAGCCCATCTTAGCCAGAGATCATCACTATTTTTAGATAAATTATCTAAGACTTCAAGGGTGTGATAAAAATTATCTTTGTGACGTTGTCCTTCAATTTCTTCTACACCCTTTAAATCTAAAAGCTCAGGTAAAATTCGCTCAAGAAGTCCTGTCTTCTCTAATAGTATAAATCCTTTAGAAGGGGTTTCAGTTAGCATAATTTTGTGAAGTTCTGTCACAACTCTTTCTTTTGAAATTATATTAATTCGTGTGGAATTTCTAGTAATGGCATCAAAAGAATCGTGTTCAATTGTAAAATCTAATTGTGCAGCAAATCTAATTGCTCTAAGCATTCTAAGGGGATCATCTGAGTAGGTTGTATCTGGATTAAGGGGTGTTTTTATCACACCAAGTGATAAGTCATTGAGACCTTGAAAAGGATCAACTAATGCTCCATAATTCTCAGTATTTAAACTTATGGCAAGAGCGTTTATTGTAAAGTCACGCCTTTTTTGGTCATCTTTTAATGTTCCTGGCTCCACAATAGGGTTTCGACTTTCTTTGCTATAAGATTCTTTTCTAGCTCCTACAAATTCTAAATCTAATTCATTCCACTGAACCATTGCAGTTCCATAAGTTTTGAAAATTTGTACTCGTTTTGCACCTTTTAGATTTTTTTGGACAGCAATAGCTAAGTCAATTCCTGAGCCTAAAACAACAATATCAATATCTTTTTTATTAGGCCTGTTTAAAAGATGATCCCTAACAAAACCACCTATTACATAAGCTTCCATTTTTTTATCGTTAACCGTCTTTTGAAGTTCTTTAAAAAGGGGAGTATTAATTACTTTTGAAAAGTCATGGTTTAATTTCACACACGTAAGATATTTACCTCCCCGTTGGTTTCAACTTTTATAACTCTTGAAGGTGGATTCGGTTTGGTTTCTTTTTGTAAATGTACAATATAGTCTACCCCTTCCAAAATTTTAGAGGCAATGCCATTAAAGTTTTTTGGGGTCTCTGATCCGCTAATATTCGCAGAAGTAGAGATGATTGGTTTTCCAAATGCATTAAGTAATTCCTGACAAAAATTATGTCTTGGAATCCTAAGTCCAATTGATCCATCTGATCCCATAAGGTTAGGAGCCAAGTTTATTCCCTTAGGATAAATCAGTGTTGTAGGATATATTTCTTTCAAATAGGGAATGGCTTTTTCAGGTATTTCATCTACGTAGCTTGTTAACATTTGAATGTCTTTGACTAAAGCAATTAATGATTTTTGATCAGTCCTTTGTTTTAATTGATATATTTTCTCAACTACTTCCAAAGAGGTAGCATCTCCACCAATACCCCAAACAGTATCTGTTGGATATAAAATGATTTGCTTATTCTGTAAGGCATATAATGCTTCTTTAATCATAAGTACCTTTTTGAAATAAATAATAAATTATACAGCCACACTATGTGTCCTCAGAGCATTATTAAGTGATGTTTTTTTATCAGTACTTTCTTTTCGAGTTCCAATAATTAATGCACAAGGAACTTGATAATCACCTGCGGTGAATTTTTTAGTATAACTTCCTGGAATAACAACAGAACGAGGTGGTACATATCCTTTTTGTTCTTTTGGTTCCGAACCAGTTACATCAATAATTTTAGTAGATGCAGTAAGTACGACATTAGCTCCCAAGACAGCTTCTTTTCCAACACGTACTCCCTCCACAACGATACTTCTGGACCCTAGAAATGCATTATCTTCAATAATAACTGGTGCAGCTTGAAGCGGCTCTAATACTCCTCCAATTCCAACTCCGCCACTTAGATGAACATTCTTTCCTATTTGTGCACAACTTCCAACGGTAGCCCAAGTATCAACCATAGTACCTTGATCTACATAGGCACCAATATTAACATAGCTTGGCATTAAGATCACTCCTGGGGCTAAGTAAGCTCCGTGTCTTGCTATTGCATGTGGAACCACGCGAATACCTTTTTCTTCATACCCCTTTTTTAGTAACATTTTATCATGAAACTCCATAGGGCCAGCTTTTGTTGTTTCCATTTTTTGGATTGGGAAATATAGTACAACTGCCTTTTTCACCCATTCATTTACTTTCCATCTTCCCATAATAGGTTCAGCAACTCTAAGGGTGCCTTCATCTAATTGAGAAATAATAGAGCGAATAGCATCTTGTGTTTCTATTTCTCCTAAAAGAGAACGATTTTCCCAAGCTGCTTCGATAATATGTTTCATTTTCAATTTTTTCACAAATGTAAAGAATTCCAAATGACTGAAATGAAGCAGATCTTTGTGAAAAAGGTATATTTGAAAAAATAAATAAAAATGGGGTCCTTAATTGGCATAGATTTTGGTACTAAAAGAACAGGCATAGCATGTACTGATCCAAATCAAATTATAGCAAGTGGACTTAAAAATTTACCTACCCCAGAAGTAATAGCTTTTTTGAAAAAATATTGCACATCAGAACATGTAGAATCATTTATTATCGGAAAGCCTGTTCAAAAAGATGGATCTCCTTCAGAAGTTGAGGCACAAATTATTTTATTTATTGAAAAACTCAAGAAACATTTACCAGCACAATCAATAGAAAGATATGACGAACGTTATACTTCCAAGCTTGCTTTTCAAGCAATGATAGACGGAGGTTTGAAAAAGAAACAACGGTCAGACAAAGGAATGATTGACCAGGTAAGTGCCACGCTTATTTTACAGTCTTATTTAGCATATAAAAAACAAAGACTATGATTTTACCTATTGTTGCTTACGGCTCAACTGTCTTGAAAAAAAAGGCAAAAGATCTTCCAAATGATTATCCCAATGTGATGCAATTAATTGAAAATATGTGGGAAACTATGTATGCATCAAATGGAGTTGGCTTAGCTGCTCCTCAAATTGGTTTGTCTCTTAGGTTATTTTTAGTGGATACAGCCCCTTTTGCAGATGATGAAACTCTTGATATTGATGATGTTAAAATATTAGAATCTTTTAAAAGGGTATTTATTAATCCTATGATTATTGAGGAAGATGGCGAAATTTGGGAATTTAATGAAGGTTGTCTCAGTATTCCTGATGTTCGTGAAGATGTAAGTAGACACGAACGTATTAAAATGAACTATTTAGATGAATATTTTAAGCCTCAAACGATAATACTATCTGGGCTTGTGGCGCGTGTTATTCAACATGAATACGATCATATTGAAGGTATATTGTTTACCGATCATCTCTCTCCTCTTAAAAGACGATTATTGAAAGGTAAACTCACCTCTATTTCAAAAGGAGCTATTGAAGTAGAGTATCCCATGAAATTTCCTTTAAAAACAAAAAGATAATTATGCAATTAGATAAAATTTTAGCAATTTCTGGACGTCAAGGCCTTTATAAATTGAAAGCAGAAACCAGAAGCGGGATTGTAGCAATCTCTCTTGTTGATGGAAAGCATATCACTTCTTCTTTAAATAACCAAATAAGTATTCTTAGCGAGATTCAAGTTTACTGTATTGGGAAAGAAATTCCTTTAGAGGAGGTTTTGAAAAAAATTCTTAAGAAAGAATCAGGGAATGTCGCAAGTATTAAGCCAAAGGCATCAGCAGCAGATTTAAAAGTCTATTTTTCTGATCTTGTCGAGGGATATGATGAGGATCGTGTTTATTCTTCAGATATTAAAAAAATCATCCAGTGGTATAATATTTTAGTGACAAATAAAATAATTACTTTAGAAAAAGTAATACCTAAACCAACCACTAAGTCAAAGGAAGAACCTAAGAAAAATAATAACAAAGATACTTTCAAATCTATAAAAAATCCTAAAACCTAATGAATTCTAAAGCAGCTAAATTAGAAGCTTTTGGCCGTTTGTTAGATGTTATGGACGATCTGCGAGAAAAATGTCCTTGGGATCAAAAACAGACTTTTGAAACGCTACGTCATCTAACCATTGAAGAAACTTATGAATTGGGAGACGCTATTTTGAGTAATGACCTTATTGAGATTAAGAAAGAACTTGGTGATTTGTTACTCCATATTGTTTTTTATGCAAAGATAGCAAGTGAACAAAATAAATTTGACATTGCAGATGTTACGAATGATATTGTTAAGAAGCTAATTTATAGACATCCTCATATTTATGGAGATGTTACTGTAAAAGATGAAGCTGAAGTTAAACGAAACTGGGAAGTATTAAAATTATCGGAAGGGAGAGAAAGTGTTTTAGAAGGAGTTCCAAGGGGTCTTCCCGCTCTTATTAAAGCTCAGCGAATGCAAGAGAAAGCAGCAGGTGTTGGTTTTGATTGGAAAACAAAAGAGCAAGTTTGGGGAAAGGTAGAAGAAGAAATTTCTGAATTAGAGGAGGCAATTACCAGAGATGATAAATTAGCTATTGAAGTTGAATTTGGTGATTTGCTTTTTTCTGTAATAAATTATTCACGATTTTTAAAAATTAATCCAGAATCAGCTCTGGAACGAACCAATCAAAAATTCATTAGACGCTTTAATTATATTGAAGCAGCTGCAAAAAAGAAAGGTACTTCAATAGAATCGCTTTCTATTGATGAAATGGAGACTTTCTGGATAGCTGCCAAAAATCAATTCTCTTCAGAAGATTCTAATTCTTGAGAAGACACTTTTTTTGCTGATTTATCCTGACTATTTTTAACTTGCTTTAAGCGTATATAATCTTCTTGAGCTATGTCAATCTTATTTTGACAGCTTTTAATTTGTTTCTCTACATTTATAAATAATGGATTCTCAGAACTTGAATCACTAAAGAACTCTAGATTATTTTCTAATTGTGTCAATTCACCTTTTAAAGAATTTACTAAAGTTCTTGCCTTTTCTAATTTTTGTTGCAAACGATTGGGATCTGATTGTAAAATCAGGATATTTAAATCGTTTAAAACTTCTTTTTTAGCTATTTTTTCAATTGCTACTTTCTTTACAACTCCTAGTAGTGTATTAGAAAAAGATAAATTCATTTTTTCGTCTTTAAACGAATCTAATCGGCTAAATGCTTGCCAAGAATCCCAGTAGTCTAAATATTCTTTTTTCAGAGTATCTGGATCATTCGAGAATTCAGCAGCTTTAAGTTTCTCTATATGATTTAGTTTTTCTTTATGTAATGTTTCTTGTTCCGGAGAAAGTTTTTGATAACCAGATTTTAAGCGGTCAAAATACACTTTATGAATATCGGAGAATTCAGCCCAAAATTTATTATCAAGCTTTCGAGGAACAAAGCCAATAGTTTTCCATTGTCTCTGTAAGTCCTTCATTTCTTGTGTTTTAGACTGCCAAGTTTCACTTTCTAAAATTTCTTTTGATTTCTTAATTAAATTTTTCTTTCCGTCAATATTTTGATTGTATTCTTTCTTTTGGTCTTTGTAAAACACATTTTTTAATTGCATAAATTCCCTTCCTATTTCTCGAAATTCTTGCCAAGTTGTTTTACTTTCTTTTGCTGGCACATAACCAACTCCTTTGAATTGATTTCTTAAAGTGTTAAAACGATTAATTGCATTTTGCCATTCCTTGTGATTTTTTGGAGCAGGGTCAGTCAAGGTTTTCATTTCTTTAAGTAAAGTTTCCTTTGAATATAGATTTTCTTTCATAGCTCCTACCATGTCTTTTTGGTAGGCCTGTCTTTTTGCTTGAATTACTTTTGAAGCTTCTTGAAAACGAGCCCAAAGAACATCTCTATGTTCCTTTGCTACTGGACCAAGGTCGTTTTTCCAGAGTTGATGTAATGTATTTAGATCACGACTTGCCCTCAAAACGTCTCCAGCTTCTTGAAGTACTTCAGCTTGCTCAATAATCTTTAATTTCTCTTCATAATTATGTTTGTAATCAAGTTCACGTAATTCACGGTTTAAATGGAGAAAATCATAAAATTTTTCAACATGGTGCTTATAGGTTTCCCAAAGGTTTTGACTTTCTGCTCGTGGAACTAATCCAACATTATACCAATTTTCTTGAAGTGTTCTAAAGTTTTTATAAACCGTATTAATATTTTGATCAATGTTAATAAGACTTTTAATTTCTTCTATAATACTCTTTTTTTTCTCTAAATTTACTTTTTGCGTTGCTTCTTGTCCTTTATAATGTTCACGTCTTTTTTTACGATAATCATATCCTATTTGGTCAAAACTTTTTTTATATTCTGGTTTGTAGATAAAGTCAATTTCATTTCCTCCACCATCAATAAATATTTTTTTTTGAGTTTTAAAATCTTCTTGAAATTTCTCTTCAAAAAGTTTATTTATTGTTTGCACATCATTGTGATGCTTTAACCATCGATTGCTACTGACAATTAATTCAAATTTATCTATTAATGCTTTCAGCGTTAAAGAAGATAAATCTACTTCAGGAAATGATAAATCATTTTCAGATTCTTTATTTTGTTTTGTTTTTTCAGATTTCCCCTTAGTTTCTTTAACAGCTTTGGTTGCTATTTTGGAAACAATAACAAGTTCTTTTTTTCCTTCAGTTATTGAGATTTCGTTTTCTTGCGGTGTATTTTGTTCTTCCGCATTAGATAGTATGGTATTTTTTTCCATAGTTAGTAGCTTAATTACAAATAATATACATTTTTTTGGATTCTAAAAAATATATTTTATCAAATTCACTTATTGTTCCATAGCTCCCATGCTTTTTCAGCTTGATATAATAGCATCTTTGAGCCATTACTTACTTTTGCACCTTCTTTTTTTCCTTTTTTCAGGAAGAGTGTTTCTTCAGGATTGTAGATTAAGTCAAAAAGTAAATGTTTTTTGTTTATCCATTTATAGGGGATAGGTGGACACTCACCTATATTGGGAAAAGTTCCTAATGGAGTCGAGTTAATAATTAAATCGGTTCTTTCAATTTCAGCTTTATTAAGTGCAGCATAGCTTAATTGTTTGTTTTGAGGTGTTCTTGACACAAATATTGCTTCACAGTGAAGCTTATCTAATACATATTTAACAGCGCCAGAGGCACCTCCTGTACCCAGAATTAATGCACGTTTTAATGGTTTGTCAATTAATTCTAATAATGATTTTTCAAAACCAATATGATCGGTATTATGACCAGTAGTTTTTCCGTTTTTGTCCCAAACAATTGTGTTTACTGCATTAATAACTTTAGCTTCTTTTGAAATATTATTTAAAAATGGTATTACTTCTTTTTTATAAGGAATAGTCACGTTCAGTCCTTTAGGAGGGTCTTTTTTTTTGATTAAACTTTCAAATTCTCTAATAGTTTTAAAATCGAAATTTACATACTCATAATCATCTAAAGCTTCATTTTTAAATTTAGAAGTGAAATATTTTTTAGAAAAGGAGTAGTCAATATTTTTTCCTACTAGTCCAAACTTTTTTTTATTTTCTTTTTTTACCATAATAATTTATTACAAAAATAAGTATTACTCCTAATAAAATTGAAAGTATAACTTCATAGGTTTGTAAATTACCGAAATCGGGGAAGCTATAATGGTAATAATCTATTTTAGGATTCCCCAGACTATTTAGAATTAATGCTCCCTTATTGTCGTGTTTATAAATTTCTATTTTCCATGGCCATACCAAACTTATGGTTCCTGTAATAAAACCAATTATGCTTGCTAATGTTAGTTGTGGATATTTTTTAAGTACTCTTTTTATTATGTTTGAAAATAAAATTAAACCGATAATAGAACCCAATGTAAAAACACCCATAATAGTCAAAAGGCGCCTAACTTTTGGATCATTTATAGTTTCAAAATCTAAGAAAAGGGCGTTAGACAATACCGAATAGAGTGCATTAACCGAATCTACTAGAAGAAGATTGTAATTACCTAGTATCAAAAGGAGAAAAGAACCTGACAACCCTGGTATTGTCATACCCGAGACGCTTATCACACCACAACAAAAAACAAATAAAAGATGATCATTTTCAGCAGCAGGTCTGGCAAAATTTAAGCTTATACCAATAACTAGGCCCACTAATAATAGAATTATAATTTTATTACTCCATGTATGAATTTGTTTAATAATCAAAACTAAAGATGCTATAATCATACCAAAAAAAACTCCAAAAACAATAGCTTCATTTTTTTTCATAGCATAGTCTAACATAAGTGAAACACTAAAATAACTTATCATTACACCTCCAAAGAGACAACAAAGAAATTGTCCATTTATGTATATCGAAAAAGAGTTAAATCGAC
>Ga0102855_1000152_pt1 | contig 25446 bp, 19 predicted proteins | sample Colrivmet1370B02_FD_78450 | JGI IMG/M metagenome (GOLD analysis project Ga0102855, IMG submission 78450) | Estuarine microbial communities from the Columbia River estuary - metaG 1370B-02 | ecosystem: Environmental > Aquatic > Marine > Intertidal zone > Estuary | place: USA: Columbia River...
ATTTTAGCGCCTTTAATTTCGCTATTTCACGCGCTACTTTCCTTCAACATCCTTTTGATGAAAGTCTAAAACAATATGGGCACGAAGACACTCTATTCGGGCAAGAATTACGTTACGCCTGTAAAACCATAACACATATCGATAATCCCGCCTACCATTTAGACGGAGATAGCGACGCAGAATTTCTTGACAAAACAGACCTTGCTGTAGATAACCTCGTAGCGCTTATTCGAGAAGGTAAAATTGACGAAGAGGTCCGATTATTTGCGGTCTACCGAAAACTTCAACGGACCGGAATAGTGCACTTAGTTCGACTTTTAAGCATCCTGTTTGCAAGCAGCATACGTGCATTGCTCATGGGTGGCGTACGAAGCGTCTTGCTTTTTGATTTTTACAAGCTTCTCCGTTTATCGAGACACGCTATAAAAATTGGGCGTAGAAATTTCTAAGCGGAATACACTCTTTTTCCCAACTCAAAGCTTCTTGAGCATGCTTTAATCCTGGCTCATAGGCTTCACGATGCTCCGCTACGGCAGCAATAGATCTACGTAAGGCTAATATATTTTCCACATGTACCGTTAGTCCAACATTGTAGTCTTCAACAATTCGTTTTACCTCAATTACCCGAGAAGTCACCACAGGTGTGTTGCAGTGGATGTAGTCGAAGAGCTTATTGGGGAGCGAAAAACGGTAATTGATGTTTGAATCTTTATCTAAACTTAAACCCACATCGGCAGCGGCCGTAAAGTGCAATAATTGGTCATAAGGCATGCGATCAATAAATTTCACTTTCCCGTGCCAACCTTCTTGAGCTACTTTTTCTTTTAAACTTGGAATCGCATCTCCACTGCCCACCAAAAGCAAAAGCCACCCTTCCATACCAGCAACGGCCGATACCGCTTCCTCTAGACCTCTGTCAACATTCATACCTGAACCTTGATTTATTGCAATACGCATGTGCTCCGGCAGTCCTAATTCTCGCCTTGTTTTAGGCTCAGATGCTTGCGGCCTGGGACTGATGTTTCGAAACACCTGAGGTCGAATACCGTAATCCTTTTCGTAAAGGTCTGCAATGCTTTCATTTACCGTCCACACGTCTGTAAGCTTAGGGAAAATACTGCGCTCGACAGCAAGCCAAACTTTTTTAACCCACCTTCCTTGAATCTCAGGTACCCCGCAGAAATATTCATGACTGTCGTAAACAAGCGGAGTGTTGTAGAGACGGGATATCAAATAATTAGGCAGCAGTGTATCGAGATCATTCGACAGCACTACCGACGCCCTATTCAGCAACAGAAAGAAAAATAACCGCACCTGAAATTCCGCGTAAAACAGACCGCCTTTTTTAAAAAATAATCGCATTCGCGTCGTCTTATACGGTCTATCAAGCGGCACGCTATTCGGCAATAACCGCCCTACCCAACGCACATCGTACCCCAATTCCAACAAGAGCATGGCCACCTTGTGCACGCGGTTGTCCGTACTAATGTCGTTGGTAGTGGAAAGAATGATCTTTTTAGGCATGCGAGAATTCGTTCTTTAGGTAAAGGTAGCGATACCTACATTTGCATCGAGCGAATTTATCATGCAAAAGTCCGATTTCGAATACCTACTTCCCGAACACCGCATCGCAACACAACCATTGGAACAACGTGATGCGAGCAAACTTCTTGTGTATCGCGACGGTAAGATTGAAGACCAATCGTTCTCACAACTTCCTGATCTCCTCCCTGATAATAGCCAGCTTATATTTAACAACACGAGGGTCATTAAAGCGCGTCTTCATTTTACGAAGACGGCCGGCGCCAAACCCATCGAGGTATTTTGTCTGGGGCCGTATCAAATGAGTGTTGAAGATAGTATGAACGCCACGCGCAGTATACAATTTGAATGTCTCGTAGGCAATCTAAAACGGTGGAAGGATCATGCGCTGCATCTAGAACTGGGCCATGGACTGGTCCTGACGGCTGAAAAAGGGATTCGTATAGGTCACGCTTTCGTAATTCATTTTAGCTGGAACAGCGAAGCCGCATTTAGTACTGTATTAGAAATCGCTGGTAAAATTCCGCTGCCGCCCTACATGAATAGGGATGCGGAAAATACAGATGTTGAACGGTACCAAACCGTTTATGCAGCGAGCAACGGATCCGTTGCTGCACCAACGGCTGGACTGCATTTTACCCAAAAGGTATTCGATCAGTTAACGGCGCAAAATCACCAGTGGTTTGAAGTTACGCTGCACGTAGGCGCAGGGACGTTTAAGCCTTTAGACAATGGCGCTGTCAATAAGCACGAAATGCATTCGGAGGAATTGCTTTTAAGTCGCGATTTGCTGGAACGCTACCTAGCACATAAAGGCAATAGATTCGCTGTTGGAACGACGAGTTTGAGAACACTCGAAAGCTGCCATTGGATGGGAGTTAAAATATTGCAAGAGCTGCCACTAGAAGATTTGGGCCAATTCGAAGCATACTCTTTAGACAACTCCTTTAGTACAGAAGAAGCGTATTCAGCGCTTTTAGACTATTTGAAAACACACAACATTCAATCGGTCGCCTTGAAAACACAGCTTATGATAAAGCCAGGCTACCGCATTAAATCGGTTAAAGGTATCATCACCAACTTCCATCAACCCGGCTCGACTCTTCTTCTATTAGTTAGCGCTGGAATCGGGCAAAACTGGCAGGATGTCTACCAACATGCCCTGCAGGAAGACTATAGATTCTTAAGTTACGGGGACTCTTCCTTGCTGTATTTCGATTAAATGTTGGTACCCTCTGTTTATAAACACCGGATATAAATAAGCAGAAAATCACCGTTGTGAGTACATGCGGTTTATTCTTTCTACTTATTGCTTGTTATTCTCGTTGTGTTCCTATTCCAGTTTCGCACAACATATCCTATTCTATAATGTCGAAAACCTATTTGACACTTTACACGACAGAGGTAAAAACGATTTTGATTTTACACCAAATGGGACATACTCTTACGCCAGCCCGACCTATTTTCTAAAAATTCGACAGACTGCTCGCGCACTTCGGTCTGCGATGAATACTACAGAACATACCATCGATATTATTGCCGTTGCTGAAGTAGAAAACCGCACAGTCCTCCTAGATCTAGCAAAGCACAAAGCAATTAGAAACTTCGGACCCTGGCAAATTATACACTTCGATAGTCCCGACCGCAGAGGCATCGATTGTGGCGCTCTTATCAATCTTAGCACTACCAGAGTTATTCTAAGCAAACCTATTACGTACAGCTCAGGTAACTTTAAAACTCGAGATGCATTGCTCTTGGTCTCAAGAAGTGCGTCGCAAAAAGACAGTATCGATTTAACCAGTGTCATCGTCCACCTCCCTTCAAAAAGAGGTGGTGCTTTAAAAAGTGAACCCTTCCGAAAAAAGGCTTTACTGGCCGTTTTGGCTGAATTGGATTGCGATAGCGCCCAAAACCAATTAATCGTTGGGGATTTTAATGATGTATCTACCGCAGATTATTTTCAAAACATCATTGACAGCGGCTGGACTGCCCCTGGTTTTTCGCACCCTAAAAATATTGATGGCACCTACAAGTTTCAAGGCCGTTGGCAACATATTGATCTCGCGCTGTATCGGAGTAAAAGACAGTATCTAGGAAGGATTCTAGCACCACCTCTCTTACTTGAAACGGATACTAAATGGGGCGGCTATAAGCCTAAAAGAGCCTATTTAGGCCCATTCTACACCTACGGTTACTCGGACCATCTACCCGTTTACTTATTTCATGTAAATGATTGATGATTTTTCGATAAATTAGACAGTTGTTAAAAGACATATTTCGACCTATGAAAAAATTAATCGCATTAAGCGCTGTTCTCGGCGCAATATTCCTCACTTCGTGTGACACTAGTGGTCCTGAACCTGCACCAGCTACATACCCAGGAGATTCCTTAACTGTTAGTGGTGTTGTCCGCCCATTAGTTATTGAGACCACCGGAGCATGGTGTCAGTACTGCCCTAATGGTGCCGAGATAATGGCAACCCTCGACGGCATATTAGGAGATAGCGTAATATTAGTAGCTAACCACGTTGGCGATTGGTTCTCTACCGACAATGAAGCTTCTGCAAAGTTTGACGACAACTTCCCTACTTCCGGAGTCCCTAACTTTTATGTAAATAACACTGATGTTGGCCAAAGTCCTGCCACTGCGGCAGCAGCAGCGACAATGGCAGAAGTTGCCTTTAGTCTCGAAGCAGATGCTATGCTGAACGATGCTGGTACTAGTTTCACGGTTTACCCGCGTATTAAAGTACTTGAAACCAAAACAGAAAACATTTACATGGTTCAATCGTACCTTCTGCTTAACGGTGTTGTTGCGAAAGATTACGGTGGCGGTGTAGACTTAAATCAGGTAAGTTCACTCCCTAAAGTAAGCACCGGTTCTGGAACAACGCCAACGACTTGGGCTCAAGACGCGGCAGTAGTAGCAGGAACGCCGCTTATTACTTCTGGGACTATATACACACATGACGAAGTACTTTATGACCATGCGACTACAGCAGTCGTAGGCTGGCTTGAAAGCTCTGATGCTGCTACTAGCGACACTACCACTACTGCATTAGGACCATGGGGAATGAACCTAGGAGATATCAACCCGTTGGGTAATGCTTATGCGGCAGGAGATATCTACGGAACGCGCTACACGCCTTTCCAGTTCCATATCAATAAACCCACACTTCCTGTTGGAATGGATGCTGATTTCAGCATCGCGACGATCATCTGGGAACTTCGTCAAGACGGTTCAGGAGACTATGATTACATCAATGGCGTTGTGACACACGTTGACTAACCATTGATCTTCACATTTATAAAAGCCTCGTAGGAAACTGCGGGGCTTTTTTTATCTTGAAACCATGTACGCCCTACTCAGCCTTATACTCACCTGTTCGCTCTCGACTACCGACCCGCCACAAAGCGAAATTCTTCCAAACGGTACCTATAGGTTCGAGATTGCCTTTGCCGAGTGGGACGGAAAAACCATTGGCGATGAAGTGATCGTTATTCTTAACGACGGTAACATTACCCTTAAAATATCTGAGAACAGCAATAGTCTTTGGATGGGTGCCAAACCAGGTGATGTGATTGAAGAGGGTACATTACGAAAGCACCAAAGCGGACAATGGATCATCACCAACGACGAGAAAGACATTTATCTCGAAGAAATTGGTGGGTGTACCGGCGGACCTACAATCATCCACTTCGAAAATCAAACGATTGAAATGTGCTGAATAAAAAAAAGCCCCGCTCTTGGCGGGGCTTTTTGCTGGAAAAAATCCAGATTATTTTCTACGCTGCGATCTGTTGAGATTTTGCTGGCGTTGCATTTCTTCTAGTCGTGCCTGGAACTTACTCTTTTTCTTTTCGCCTTTAGGCTGTGCCTTTTTAGCTTCAATTTTTGCTAGAATCGCTTCATCATTGACGCTTTTACGGATTCCCCACTGCATGCTGAAGGTTACTATATTACTAAGAAAGTAATAGTACGTAAGTCCAGCAGGATAGCTGTTCAGAACAAACATGAACATTAGCGGCATCACATACATGATGATCTGCATTTGTTTCATCTGCTCGCTTGAACCCGTACCTGCGGTCATTTGCTGATTCATTCTGGTGTATAGAATAGTTGACGCGGTCATCAATAAGGTGAATATCGAAATGTGATTCCCGTAGAAGCTGCTGATCAAAGGGATTTGTTGGTCCCATGAGATCAGTGCATCGTAGGTACTTAAATCTGTGGCCCAAAGGAAGCTTTCACCTCGTAGTTCAATCGAAGCAGGGAAAAATCGGAACATGGCAATCAAAATTGGCATCTGAACGATCACCGGGATACAGCCTCCCAATGGATTCACACCCGCCTCTTTGTACAGTGCCATTTGTGCTTGCTGTTTGGCAACAGCATCTTTCTCTCCGAATTTTTTATTCATCTCGTCTAACTGCGGCTTAAGCACACGCATCTTAGCCATAGAGCGGTAGGATGCGAAAGTCAATGGCGACATGGCTCCTTTAATGATAAGCACCATGATGAGTATGATCAAGCCGTAACCTAGTCCGTAACCTTCAAGCCAATTAAAAATGGGCACGACGACGCCTCGACCAATCCAGCCAAAGATTCCCCAACCGAAATTAATCACCTTTTCATAGCCTTGATCGTAATCTTTCAGTGTCTGATAATGATTCGGACCTACATAAAACGTAAAGGGTAAAGTATACGAACCATCAACAGTTGCATTAAGTGTAGCGGTGCTTGAGAATTTTTTAACGATACTCTCATCTTCATCGCCTCCATTAACTGTAGCTGCTTGGACTTCAGAAAACCCTGCTTCAGGATGAGCAATAAAGGAAAAGAAGTGTTGTTTTTGTGCTAACCAATCCACGGCGCCAAGAGCTTCACTATCGTCACCGCCTCGCCCACTCATGTTTTCAATGTCTCCATCTTCAGAGACTTTGTAAGAAAAAGTGGAATAGATACGTTCGTTACTAATTCCTTTTTCCGTGCGCTTAGCTGTACGCTCCCAAAATAGCTCTGGCTTGCCTGAAGCTGCCGCACGACCACTGACTATCCATGAAAAATCAAAGCCGTTTTCAGGCAGTGTGATACGCACTTTTGTAGCACCATCAGTAAGTACTGCACCCGACGAGGAACGTGAGTCAATCGCGAATTCTTTCTGATTAAGGCTTTCTGCACCCGGTAAAATCAAATCCATCGTCTGGTTGTCAGCCACAATGAAAAGAGAATCGCCAGTATAGGTAGAGAAACCCTTAATCTGAGCAGAAACCATCCTTGCACCTTTGGTGCTAAAGGTCAATTTTAAATCATTGTTTTCAACGACAAATTCTTCAGGCAAGAATCCATTACTATTTTCGTCAGAAGTTGAATTGATTGTCAATTCATCTTGTAAGACTAATTCAGATTCGCTAACTAATTCTTGAGACTCCTCTACGACAGGTGCAAGAGGTTCGTCCGGTGCATTTTTACTTTGCCACCAGCCGTAACCAAGCATAATGACAGCCAGTAGTACGAAACCTATGATTTGATTTTTATCGAACCCTCTGTTTTGGTTTTCCATGTCCTATTTTTTTTGATGGAATTCATCACATGCCTTAACGAATGCAACGAAAAGTGGATGCGGTCTTACAACCGTACTTTTATACTCCGGATGGTATTGTACACCGACGAAGAAGGGGTGATCTTCCACCTCAACTATTTCAACAAGACCGCTATCCGGGTTTATACCCGTTGCTTTTAGTCCAGCTACTGTCAGTGCGTCTTTAAAGTCATTATTAAATTCATAACGGTGACGGTGGCGCTCAGTGATATGTGTCTCGCCGTAGGCAGCTTTCGCAATAGATCCTTCAATTAGGTCGCATTTCTGCGCGCCCAAACGCATTGTACCGCCTTTGTCTGTAATGTGCATTTGCTCGTCCATCAAGGCAATCACTGGCTTATCCGTTTCAGGGTCGACCTCTGTAGTATTCGCCTTAGTATAACCCAATACATTTCTTGCGTATTCAATCACTGCAGCTTGCATACCGTAACAGATGCCGAAATACGGAATTTTATGCTCTCTAGCATACTGAACCGTTGCCACTTTACCTTCGAAGCCACGCTCACCGAAACCTGGTGCTACTAGTACCCCGTCTAAACCTTTACAAGTCGAAGCAGCATTCTTCTCTGTGAGATGTTCCGAGTGGATCCAGCGAATCTTCACTTCTACCTCATTCGCTGCGCCTGCATGTATAAACGCCTCTGTTATTGATTTATAACTGTCTTTGAGCTCAACGTATTTTCCAATTAAACCTATTTCAACAGTACGCTTAGGATACTTTAAGCGGCTTAAAAAATCACGCCAATTGTTCAAGTTGGGTTGTTGTTTTGACTCTAAACCGAAATAGTCTAAAACAGACTCGTCTAGTTTTTCTTTATACATCATGACCGGAACCTCGTAAATGGTACTGGCATCACGTGATTCTATTACATTCTTTGGTCGAACATTGGTGAATAGTGCTAATTTTCTTCTGATATCTTCATCAATAGCGTGCTCAGATCTACAAACTAATACATCCGGCTGTACACCGCTTTCGAGTAACGTTTTTACGCTATGCTGTGTAGGCTTCGTCTTTAATTCGCCAGTAACGGCCAAGAATGGCAATAAAGTGAGATGTATAACCATACAATCACGCTCCATTTCCCATTTTAGTTGACGGACACTCTCGATGTACGGTACAGCCTCAATATCACCCACCGTTCCACCAATTTCTGTGATGACTATATCGTAATCACCCGTCTCGCCAAGAATTTTCACTCTGTTCTTGATTTCGTCTGTAATGTGAGGAATGACTTGAACCGTCTTTCCTAAATAATCACCACGACGCTCTTTTTCTATAACACTCTGATAAATACGTCCAGTAGTGACATTATTCCCCTGTGAAGTCGGGGTTCCTAAAAAACGTTCGTAATGTCCAAGGTCTAAATCCGTCTCGGCACCGTCCTCAGTAACGTAACATTCTCCGTGTTCGTAGGGGTTCAGTGTACCCGGATCCACGTTGATATACGGGTCCAGCTTTTGAATAGTCACCCGATAACCTCGGGCTTGTAAGAGTTTTGCCAAAGAAGCGGAAATGATCCCTTTTCCCAGAGAAGATGTTACACCACCGGTAACAAAGATGTATTTAGTGCTTGCCATAGTTCAATTGAAACAGGGCAAAAGTACCTCTTTTCTCGCCCAATTAAAAGGAGAAACTGCAGCTAATCGTTGGCATTATTGGCAATTGATTCACACGCTCAGCTGCGACACGGTCATAATAGAAAATGTTTTCCCGATTGTACATGTTCGTAGCTCCAATTGAAGCCTCCATAGTACCGTATTTCCACTCACCGGAATATTTCAAACTAGCATCTAATCTGTGGTATGTAGGTAATCGATTACTGTTCAAATCTCCATAAAGAACCGTAGGATCTCCATTAGCTGTTGTGTAATCAAAATTAATATCCGGATTACCCAACGGGTCCAAAAAGTCAATTCCTGGATAATACCCCTGGGTTGGTGTAAACGGAAAGCCGGTACCTAAGTTCCAGCGTACGCTGATGTACCATTGTTCGTTTTTTCCCAATTTTGCATTTCCAACTAGGTTTAAATTATGACGGCGGTCAAAATTTGGGGCATATACCTGAATACCATCATCACGTCGCACCTTGCTCCATGCATAAACGCCCCAGAAATAATAGCGTCCCTTTTCATATTTCAAGACTGCATCATAACCATAAGCCCAGCCGTGTTCTACGATGAAATCCTTACGTAAAATCTCCGGGCGATCGCTGTACGCAGGAACATCGTCATACAGCTTGTTGCGATTGATATTCGAGATTTGAGAAAAATCCTTGAGGTAGGTTTCTAAATTAATGTCCCAATGATCACCTAAGTCATATTCAAATCCACCGACCACGTGCGTCGCTTTCTGCAACTTCGACGTTATGGGGTTCTCCCTAAAATTCTCTGGAAGATCTGTGGCACCGGATAGGAATCCATAGAAGAGATTCACGACATCACGATCAGAATTTGCTGCCACAAGGTTTTGACTGTACAAACCACCCGATGCTTTAAATCTAAAGTCCTCTGTAATGCTATATTTCACACCAAGCCTAGGCTCAATACTTAATTCCGATAGTGAACCGTAGTAATGCAAGCGAAGTCCTGGCTCTACTATCAGTAAAGTTCCTACGTGCCTGTAGTTGAAGTAACCTCCTAGTTCTGTTGTGCTTTCTTGTTGATTGAGGTTTAACCCAAGACTATTCGTGAAATTAAAATCGGTGGTATACCCGATCAAATCAATACCATACTTCGCCTCATCCGCCTTGCCGATAAAGTACGTAAAGTCCAGTCCACCATTGAATCCATTGATGGTAGAATTCCTAGGTTGATCTGGATTCTCCGTGCTCTCTATGTAATATTGGCTTTGCGCAAAATCCCCTTGAATTAAAGTTGCCGAGGCGGGTGGTATGACCGTGAAATTCGCCCCATAACCCCAACTGTTCCACTGTATTCCTTTGGCGGAATCCAATAATACAGCATCTGAAAAGTTGAATGCCTTTGCGCTTAATTTAGAACCGTTGTCCGATTGCGTTGTGAACTTTCCGTAGAGGTCATTAAAAGTGAAGGGCAATCCCCCAAAACGAGTCTCTACATAAGGGTAAAAAATAGGCGCCGCCTGGCGTAGATAACTTGTTTTGCCAGATATAAAAATGCTGCTATTCGCTAAGCCATTTGGGTTTTTTGGACCGATCGGCGCCTCAACCAATAGCTTACTCATGTATGTGGATGAATAGAGCTTCCCGCTAATTTTCTTACGGTTACCATCGCGCGTTTTCACATCCATCACTGAGGAGTTACGAGAGCCATACTCCGCACCAAAACCGGCGGTATACACCTTTGCACTTTGAATTACATCCGTATCAAACACAGAGAAAAACCCTATACTATGAAAGGGATTATAGACGATCATTCCATCCAGCAACACGAGGTTTTGTATTGGAGCACCGCCACGAATATACAGCTGGCCCCCCTGATCACCGGTGGTTACAACACCCGGCAAAACTGCAATAGCTTTCATCAAATCTGGATCCCCGCCTGCAGAAAAGGTTTCAATAGATTTAGGATTCAATGTTACCACCGCGGTATTTACCTTCACCTTCTTCTCCGCACGTTCAATATTTAAATCAACCGTATTTAGCATCTGGGTCGACTCACTGAGGTAGACCTTTACAGTGGTAGGTTTGTTGCGGTAAATACGAGTCTCAATCGTTTTAGATTCGAATCCCAAAAAACTTACTGTGATGGTCTGAAGTCCAACGGGCACTTTATTCACCTGAAAGTAGCCGTCAAAATTAGTGGTAGCACCGACATTTTTGCCTTCAACAACGATATTTGCGTAAGGAACCGGTTCCACCCCACCCTCTACATATACAAAGCCTCGTAGCATTTGTCCTTGTGCGAATAGACCGCATTGTACTAACAAAAAGAGGATGATAAATCTAGTTTTCATAGTGGGGCAATTGCAGCAAAAATAAGGCCTAAAGCACACATCGAATCAACCATTCTCGTAAATGCTCATATTCTCCTGAAGAAGAACGTATTACCCCTTTACATTTACGATCAAACACTAGCAATTCTTCGAGCATGTTGTGCGCATGAGCAGGCGAATAATGACGTGCTGCTGCTGAGAACTGTTTTAAGAAGTAAGGATGCACTTTTAGTGCTGTCGCAATCTGTTTTTCGTTTTTACCCTTTAAACTATGGTATTGTATAAGATTATTCACGAAGTTGAATAAGATCCCTGTGATCATTTGAACAGGGTGTTCTTTTGGGTTTTTACTAAAAAAATGAACAATCTTAAATGCCTTACTAATATCTCTTGTGGCAATAGCAGCAACCAATTCAAAGTTGTTGTAATCTTTAGAAATACCTATGTGACGTTCGACATCTGCAGCGGTTAAATTCCGCGCATCGCCCATCGCAACGTCTAATTTATTTACTTCGTTGTGTAACCTACTTAAATCGGTACCTACTTGTTCTGCCATTGCCGCAACGACTGCAGGATTAACGGTGAAGCCTTTCGTTGTTAATCGCTTTTCGAGCCACGGGGTAACCTGATAATCACGTAAAGCATCGGACTCCAGAAAAACGGTCTTCGCCTTAATGGCTTTGCCGGCTTTCGATCGCTTATCCAATTTTTTATACATATGTCCGAATGCCAGCACTGTGGTTGGCTGAGGCTGATCAAGGTATGAAGCCAAAAGCTCCCAATCGGCCGCCTTCAAGTGCTGCGCCTCCTTAACCACTACTACTATGTGATCACTCATCATAGGAAAACGTTTAGCTTCCTCTAAGATTTGCAACATATTCGTGTCTTTCCCGTAAAGCACGCTTTGATTAAAACTCCGCTCCGCCTCATCCAATAATTCTTTTTCTATCACCTCAAGCAATTGTTGGGCATAGAAGGACTCCTCACCGGAAAAGAAATAGACCGGAGCCAGCTTCTTTGCACGCAGATCTTTGACTATACTTTCGTAGCTATACGTTGCCATTAATCGTTGTGGTATGGTTCATTATTTAAAATAGTAAAGGCCCTGTAGAGCTGCTCTAAAAATACAACACGAATCAATTGATGTGATGTCGTCATTTCACTCATGCTTAGCATTCCGTTGGCTCTTTCATACATAGCACGAGAAAATCCGAATGCCCCGCCAACTACAAACACCAATCGCTTGGGGCCGCCGTTCATCCACTTTTGTAATTCTTGAGCAAAACCCCTAGAATGATAGCGCTTCCCCTTTTCATCGAGTAAAATGATCCAATCACCACCTTGAAAGTACTTCTGAAATGCTTGAGATTCTAATTCCTTTACAACCTCAGCACTGCGCTTGCCTCCGCTCTTTACATCGGACACTACGATAGTTTCATAAGGTGAATAGTGCTTTAATCGACCTTCAAACTGCGCCATTCCATCGGATAGATAGCGTTCAGAAGTTTTACCAATAACAAGGAATACAATCTTCATGAGCCATACAAAGATGCTAACTTGCAATGAGAAGCACACTTTTAATTGCGATTTTATGCCCCACGCTTCCTGGACACCTGATTTTGAAACCTTAAAGACCCAATTTGACTTTACTATTGCCGAAGACATAGGTGATGGAGACCACAGTGCGCTATCCAGTATTCCCAGCGAACAACGTGGAAAAGCGCAGCTGATTATCAAGGAAAGTGGTGTTTTCGTGGGCGGTGCATTGGCAGCGTATTTGTTCAAATACATTGACGCTACAGCAACAGTAAAGCATTTTATTGAAGACGGTGCACTCGTAGAAAAAGGCACCCTAGCTTTAACCGTTGAGGGGAACACCATCAAACTACTACAGAGTGAACGGCTCGTCTTAAATTACCTTCAACGGCTTTCAGGCATTGCTACCCGAACCTATTCGTATGCACGTTTAATTGACCATACTAAATGCACTGTGTTAGACACAAGAAAAACCACACCAGGCCTCAGAGTTTTGGAGAAATGGGCGGTTGCTTTAGGGGGCGGAGGAAATCACAGAATGGGGCTTTACGACATGGTAATGCTTAAAGACAATCACATCGATTTTGCGGGAGGTATTTCTAAAGCCGTAGCACGAACAAAAGCATATTTAGCAGAAAGTAATCGAACCTTAGCCATCGAAGTAGAAACGAGGAATATGCAAGAGGTATCAGCTGCGATTCAAGCGGGTGTGGACCGAATTATGCTGGATAACTTCAGTATTTCCGAAACAAAAGAAGCCGTAGAATACATTGCGGGACGAACGGAAGTCGAAAGTAGTGGTGGTATAACTCACGATACCTTAGTACCTTACGCCGAATGTGGTGTTGATTTTATAAGCGTTGGCGCGCTTACCCACCACATTAAGGGATTAGATATGAGTTTAAAAGCACTATAAATGAAGCTCTTAACCACTTTAGAACATAACCTGAGTAAGGTAAAACCACCGTTTTTTGACGGTCTCTCGATATGGGATATTTTAAGCTTTTTCGTTCGTGGCATTTATCAAGGTGCTATTACATCTCGCGCCGGCTCAGTGAGCTTCAGTTTTTTCTTAGCACTTTTCCCCGGTATTATTTTCATATTTACTCTAATCGCGTACTTACCGCTCGATGTTTTTCAGGAAGAACTCTTCGGCGTTTTGGAAGATGTATTACCTGCAAGCACGCATGAAATGGCCATCGATGCAATAGAAGATGTCCTTACCATAAAACGCGGTGGACTTTTGTCAGTGACCTTCATCGCGGCACTTGTTTTTGCAACCAATGGTACTTTGAGTCTGATTTCAAATTTGGGAATTAGTTACCATAATATCAATGTTAAAAATTTCTGGTCTCAATACTTTTCTGCTTTCTTACTCACTATAGGGCTAACGGTATTAATCATTATCGCCATAGTAGCATTGATTTTTACGCAAGGGTTTACTGGTTGGCTCGTTGATTTGGGCTACCTCGCAGAGTATGCCTCATTTGTTATTTACTGGGGTAGATTACTCGTCCTGCTCCTAACTATAGTTTTAGCCATATCGCTAGTTTATAATTATGGACCTGTGCGCTCTAGAAACTGGCGCTTTATTTCAGCGGGGAGTTTATTGGCCACTTTCTTAATTATCATTTCCTCACAAGGATTCAGCTTCTACGTAGAGAATTTTTCTACCTACAACAAATTCTATGGCTCCATTGGAACACTATTGATCATGCTGCTTTGGATCTACGTGAATGCATTTGGCCTTATCATAGGATTTGAACTAAATGCGAGTATCTCTGGCGCTCAACAACAAAGGGATCAGAATACTGCAGAATAAAAAAAGCCCCGAGAAAACTCTCAAGGCTCATTTATTTTGCGGCTATCGCAACCTTAACGCATTAAGGTGAATTGCTCGTATTTAATGAATTCTAAGCCGTCAACGTCTCGATACATGATCTGAGCTATATATACTCCTTCGTAACAGGACTTATCATTAAACGTACCATTCCAACCGGTATTGATGTCTTTACTGTGGAATAAGATATTACCGTCTCTATTATAAATCTGCATCTCGAAATACGTGATGGCATTCGCTTTAACGAGGTACACATCATTCCTTGAATCGCCGTTTGGTGTAAATGCTGTAGGTGCGAATACCGCAGCTACATCTCTTGGATCTGGGAGCGTATCACATTCTGCTAAAGCAATGTAGACTGTATCGGTACACAAATATTTACAATAACCTGCTTCTACAACAACGGTATCATCGCGAGAAAACCCTTTTTGGTAAATACTACCACTCTGTGTGTTTCCAGAGGTGTTCGTCCAGTTATAGGCAAAATTAAACGTCATTGCCGGCCCGCCCATCGTATTTACAGAAGGTGTTGTGGTGCCGTTTGGTGCTATAATTCCCGCCGCACAGTCTTCCCATCCATCTGCATCAGTCAACTCATTGAAGTCTAAATTCGTTGCAAGCGTTGGAAAAGAAGCGGGGTTCAAATGTGTACTCATATACGTCTGAATGTCGCCTGAGGCACGCTCTTCATTCCAAATACGAAATTCATCCATTTCGCCATTAAGATAGGTTGCATTACCTGAAGTAGGGCTTACGCCATATCCCATGGTAATATCACCAGTGTGCGATATGTCTCCACCAACACCGAAACTTTTCGAGGTTTCGAATCCACCATCTATGTAAAGTGTCGCCGTCGTTGTACCACGGTTCCAGGTCACAGCCACATGGTGCCAATTCCCATCATCGATTTCTGTGATATTTCCTGTCATTAGTTCGTATGCACCTGCAACATCTCTAGCAGCGAATCCTACGTTCCCTGAATTATCCTTCCAAATAGCCCAACCTTGACCTGTAGCATTTCTATACACAGACAGGTACTCAAGTCCTGAAGTAGTGTTTACTAAAACCCAGAATTCAACCGAAAAGCTGGTCGTTCCGATATTAAATGCAGCGTTATTTGGGATTTCCAAATAATCTGACGAGCCATCAAATTGCAAAGAGTTGTTCGATGTAGTACTACGCGCAGCAACGACTTCTACTATTTCATCTGGACATACTAAAAAATCATCCTGATCAACCGTGACTGTCATTACCTGCGCAAAAAGTGCCGGCGAAAAAAATGCGAATAAAAGGAGAAGCGTATTCTTCATGTATAACTGCTTGAGTTCCAAAAATAAGATTAAAAACCAATTGTTTGGCGTTCTGCCCATTTAACTATAGAATTTCCATCCCAAGCCCAATAGGAAGGGACGGTACGAGAACAATGTCTTGACCATAGTGCGTACGTATTCGCTCCGGTTTCATCGATTACGAGGTAATCGCTTTCTTGTAAATCGCTAGGTAAATTTTTCTTGTGCGCTAAATAATCGCCTGCAAAACACAATGGACCTGCGATATCGAAAGGACGTGCTTCACCTGAACGCCATCTGCCCTGTGTTGAAAATACACCTAAAGGAAATGGTCGCGCTTTGGAGTAGGCATCCCGCATAAAGAAATCGGCCCCTAAATGCACGAAGACCCGATCAGGCTGAACAACATATTCAATAGTACTAATTGCAAATCCCGCGGACGCATGTATCCATTGCCCAAATTCTGTGACCAGCTTAAATGGAGTCCCACGGAAAATCTCCTGTACCATTAAACCATAGGCAGACATTTTAGTCCGCCCTTCGATCGCTTCCGATGGCAATCCGCCACCGATATCAAGCGTATGAATTTTTCCTGGACTCTGCGCGTTTATGGTTAAAGCCATATCCCGTAAACCTATAAGGGCCTCTTTCTGAGCCTCTAAATTTTGCATCTGAGACCCACTATGAATATGTAATGCACGTACAGGGAAATCAATCGCAGCTCGAATAAGTTCAGACTGGTTCGAGATCGGAACACCAAATTTGCTTTCGTTCTTACTAACATCAAACATTTCAGGGGAACCTGCATGTACTTGGGGATTGATTCGTATGCCCAAAACGCATGTCGCATCGGCTGGAAAACGTTCCAATTCGGCAATCGTATTCACATTAACAAGCATCCCTGTATCGTATGCAACTTCAGCGATTTCGAGACGAGTTTTGACCGGAGAATCAAAAACAATCTGATCTACTGTACAACCAGCATCCTTTGCCCTTCTTACCTCTTCTATAGAGGCCGCTTCTAATCCGTATCCCCAAGAAACCAGCGTTCGAAGTAATTCGATCTGCGGATTAGTTTTAATGGCAATGCTATGCTGTATTCCCGGCATAGCTTCGCTTAAATGTGCCAATCGCGCTTTTAATCGAGGCAGGTGTGCGACGATTGCAGCAGTATCTTCCGCTCTTAATTGCGGCAATAGCGATTTTAACGCTTGATCTATCGAGGATCTACTCTTCACCAAACATTTCTTTAGCAAAGGACTCGATGATGCTTATCAAGCGGTAATCATTAGTGAGATCGACAGCATCTTTCTCTAAGAAAGCTCGTACAGTGTACGCACCTATAGCCAAACGGATAAAACTTTTATCTCCATACTGAACGGGCTGGCCAAAGAAAACACGATCCTTTCCGCCCATAAAACCTTCGTGTCTGGAAGTTGTGATGGCTTTAAATAATGCTTTTAGCTGGTCATTGTCTAATGCACGATCATTCACCCAAACCTGGAAGGAGATTATGGACATGTTTGTTTTTAATTGGTCTGGCATGAGTTTAAAGGAAGTAGATGTTTCCAATTTACTCATCACGCCTAATGCCCAACGAGATATGATATCGTCGGTCTGCTTTGTAGACCAATAGCTGTATTCAGACATTTCGTCTAGTGCTATTTCCCAACGTAAACGAAGCGCTTTATTTTCTTTTTGCGGCAAATGCTCACGCATGTTTTCCATAAACCATGGCACATCATATGCGCTAAAGAGGGCACCATACGGCTCTATGACACTGGCATCAACCTGCTTCAATCGCTCGCTCCATTTGCGCGGCACGAGCATGGCAGCACAGAACGGAGGTGCTTGAAAAAACTTACTACCCGTGAGCATAACCATTACTCCTTTTTCTAATAAGTCATGAATGAGCGAGTGATCCACACGGAACTGGCATAAATCGACCACCCACATGGTTTCACTTTCCGTATCTATTACGTTTAAATCATCCTTTATACCGGACTTTGACCCAAAAACTAAACTACCTACTACCGAAGCATCGGGGTTATTTGCAATGAGTTCATTAATGGCCCCTGTGCGGTCTAATATATTTCCTTCTTCATCCCTAGCATCGAGATAGTGCACTTCGGAAGTATTGTTTGGGTCCACGAAAGCACCTTTTTCAATTTTATCTCCAAACTGATTGTAGTTGGCGTAGAATCTAGTTTCGCTGGCGAACTTTGATCCTGAACCCAATTCCTCCGGACAACTGACTATGTTGAGTAACCGTTTGTTGGGATTCAACATCATTTGGAACATCAGTGGATAATAGACTAAGTCAGATCCTGATGGCGCAAAGAACACGTCAAAAGGATCTTTAAACTCACTTTGCACTAATGCGCGAAGGCGGTTGGCCTGGTTCTCAAGTAAATTCTCATAGCTTAATTCGTCGTATTTACCCAAAAACGCTTTGGTGACATTGAACGACCGACGCGTTAAAACATTTGCGGTGCACGACCCTCTTTGGAACAACGATTCAAATTGAACAGGGTTCAGATGATATTTATTCAAACCACTTTCCGGTAAGATATGAACGCGCTCGTCACAGCCTTGTGTGAGGAGTTCTTCTATTTCTTTCTTACCTATGGTGTTCGCGGGTTGATTGTTCATTATTTCGTATTCTAATTGGAATACCGAAAATACGTACGAATGCTAGCATAATCAACGTATTAAGTCGGTATTATTCCACAACTTTTGCTAGCTTGGAGTCACGATTCAAAAAGCTATTATGAATTTCAAAAATTACCTACCTGTACTCAAGACCTGGATCCTACCGATGGTTATTCTATTGAGTATCAACGTTGCCTTCTTAAGTCCAGCTTATTTTAGCGGCGATATATTGGACCAAGACGATATCAAATTGGGCTATGCAAAAAGCAAAGAAATCCGCGATTATCGCGCGGAAACAGGCGAAGAAGCGCTTTGGACCAATGCCATGTTTAGCGGTATGCCCGCTACCCAGATCAGCACGAAGTATGATGGAAATATCTTTCAATACTTAACGGATGTTGTGCGTGCGGTAGGCGGCACAAACTCTTCTACGTATATCATCTTTTACTTGATGATTGCAGCATTTATCGGTCTGCGTGGAATGGGTGTAAATCATTGGCTCAGTACTATTGGTGGATTTGCCTACGGATATTCTGGATTTTTCATAATCGGCTACGCTGCAGGACACAATGCAAAGGTGAATACAGCGGCTTTCATTCCTTTGATGATTTTAGCCCTGCTCTTAGTTTTTGAAAAGAAAAATTGGCGTGCATTTATCCTAATGGCCGTTTTCGCTGGATTGAGCATCCATAGAAACCACTTCCAAATCACCTATTATGCGGGAATTTTCATGGCCATTATCTGGGTGGTTTACCTTTTACAGTATGCTAAAGAAAAAGCGCTGCCTACCTTCGCAAAGTATACCGGTTTGGTAGCATTGGCGGGTGTACTCGCGATAGGACCAAACATTGCCAATATGTGGTCCACGAAAGTCTATACTTCCGAGAGTATGCGTGGTGGCAAAAGTGAACTCACACAAAAAAATCAAAACCAAGGTGAAGGAGGCTTGTCTTATGACTATGCGATGAGCTGGTCTACTGGGATTTACGAAACCGTAGCGATGGTTATACCAAATGCAGCCGGTGGCGGCATGATGGTCGATTACAGCAAAAAAGGCACTGAAACCTATGATCAATTGGTCCAAGCTTTCCGTAGCCAAGGAATGAACGTAAAGCAAGCGGAACAACAGGCCAACCAATACATGGGTGCGGCCTTTATGCGCTGGACCGGTGAAAGCATGGGCAATGGTGCGTATTATGTTGGCGCCGGGATGTTCTTCCTTTTCTGCCTTGCCTTTTTCGTTGTAGGTGGTGCCACTAGGCAGTGGGTCATTGCCTCAGCTATTTTCTTTGTTTTTATGAGTTGGGGGTCCAATTTTAATGCATTCAACACCTTCCTTTTCAACTACCTCCCGCTCTACAATAAGTTCCGTGTGCCTTCCATGGCATTGACCACTTTATTCTTTATCGTACCGTTCTATGGCATCCTAGGACTGAACCAATGGTACACACTAGATAAAAAGGCCCGCTTTGATGCACTTAAAAAAGGAGCCCTTGCATTTACTGGATTTGTTGTGCTTTTTGGTCTAATAGCTCCATTCGTTATGGATCTCGAAACCGCCCGCGATACGCAATTCGCTCAACAAGGTTTTCGTATTGACCAATTAGTAGGTGACCGACGTAGTTTAGCCACCTCTTCGGCCCTAGCCTCTTTAGGCTTCGGCATACTAACAGCCGCCACACTTTACTTCTTCCATACAGGTAAACTCAAACTTTTGAGTAGTGCAGCGATCATTGGTGGAATAGCTTTATTAGATCTAGGAATGTTCACCTCAGACCAGATTGAACGCGAAGATTTCTTAAGCCAGCGTCAATGGGAAGCTCAGTATGCACCTACTGCCGCGAATCAAGCGATCAATCAGGATACGGATCCGCATTTCCGTGTTTGGAATGCGACTGTCGGCCTTACCAACGATAGCTATACCAGCTACCACCATAAAAGTGTCGGTGGCTATCACGGAGCAAAACTCCAGCGTTATCAAGATTAGATTGACAACCAATTAAACAACCAAAACATCGCTTGTTTCAGCATGCTGAATGCGAAATACATTATCACTCAAGGACAAAACGGTCAGCCTCAAGCACAACGCAATCCCGATGCGTGCGGCAATGCTTGGTCGATACAGAGCATTCAAGTGGTTCCTAATGCAGATGCAGAGATGGCTGCTTTAACTGCCTTTAACCCAAAAAGCACTGCGATTATTGATGCGCGCCATACAAATTATTTAGGGGGCAAAACGACCTATGCACCCGCGAAAGCACGCTTAACCAACTATGATCCGAAGTACTTAGAATACAGTGTGGAAGGCGGTAATGCATTTATTGTATTCTCTGAACTATTCTACGAAGGCGCCGGCAACGATTGGCAAGCCTATTTAGATGGAGCGCCTGTAGCGCACGTTCGTGTAAACTACCTCCTGCGCGGACTCACTGTACCTGCAGGTAAACATGAAGTGGTTTTCGAATATGCTCCTAAATCACACTTCACTGGACAAAAAATCAATTATGCAGGTTCCGGTATCATCTTACTATTGCTCTTTTGGATGGGCTTCAAGCAAGTCCGTGAGCGTACTAACGAGTAAAGCAAGAGCAACTATTTAACACAAAAAAGCCGCCCATGTGGCGGCTTTTTTTGTGGACTTATTTCTGTAAAATATCTTTCAGTAAGCGTTTGGCTTGAACATCGCGGGAATATGCCTGTACTGTCGATGCATCTGTACGTGGCGCACCTTGCTCTTTCATAAGGCGAACGTATTCAGCAATGGCCGGAACTTCCTTGTAATCGAATACCGCTCCTGCGGAAGTTCTTTTAATGATCCCAGCCGCATCCCCTTCTACTGGACCCAATCCTAATATAGGGTTACCCGCACCTAAATAATCGAATAATTTACCCGGGACGTGTCCTGTTGCACTAGCTACGTTGGGCAATAAGAAAAGCATGAGATGACAATCCAATAAATATTGATTTAATTGAGCCTTAGGTACATAGTCCTCGAACGTAAGGTTCACATGTCCATTGACGGCCTCAAGCGTCGCTCGACTCTGTCCATCCCACGAACCCACAACGCGCAGGTTCATTTCAAAATCTAGCGAATTTAAAGCCGCAACCAATTCACCACAGGGATATTGTGCCGCGAGTGTCCCGGCATAAAGCAATGTGAATTTTGAAGGGCGTTTAGGCACAAGCGCACTGAAATCCTCTGGATCAAAACCATTCGTCAAGGTATGCACGCTTCCCTTCTTCAAACCGCCTTTTTGTTCATACAACCCGCTCCAGCTTGGGCTGACACTAATCAACTCATCGCAGGATGCAAACACCTTACGTTCCAATCCTCGCTCATACCAACGCGTCAATGCAGTTGGGTAAAACTTGCGGTAGTAATAAATATCCGTCCATGGATCTCGAAAATCTGCAGTCCAGTGCACACCGAACCGTTCTTTGAGCTTCAACCCCACCAACTGTGTGCTGTGCGGCGGTGATGTCGTTATCCAATGCCTTATGTCTTCCGTCTTGATGAGCTCCGATGCAGCTGCAAAGGCATGTGAATTCCAACCTTTACGGGCATCTGGAACAAAGAAATTCCCGCGAACGAATCGGGCCAATTTCTGTAGGATACTCACATTTGCATCTTCACCTGAAAACCCACTGAAGGGTACGGACTTTTTGCCTGTAACCTTTTTATAGGCCCCGAACTTTTCTGAAGTCTCGGTTCGGAAGACCTGAGTAGTCGCATCAACATCCTTAAGCAAACCTTCGTCTCGCAGCGGATACGTTGCTTTATCAGCATCAACAGTCACCACATACAATTCAACACCCTCACGTGCTAAATACTTACTAAGCTTCAACCAGCGCTGAACCCCAGGACCACCAGCAGGTGGCCAATAGTATGTGATGATTCCGAGCTTCATCTACTGCTCTTTCTTGTTTTCTTTAACCTCGACGTAGTCAACATATTCGCCTACATCCTTGGGCACCTTACTTGAAGAAGGTGCCTTTCCTTTGGGTTCTTTCTTCTTTTGAGCCGATGGATTGCGATTCGCACCGCCTCTACCGCCAAAAAAACGGTCCAACCATCTGAAGATTAGCCAAGCTAAAATGGTAAGTGATAAAAAACGAAACATGGTGAAAATTTTTGTCAAGATAAAAAGAATCCCGGCGCCTTTCGGCGCCGGGATTTTAAAGCATGTCTTTACAATAACATTAGCGACTCAGGTACAAGCTGCGTTCGCTGTGTAACTTTTTAAATACAGGATCTTTAAGGTCCTTGATGAAATGAATTTTCTCACCTGTTGACTTCATTTCAGGTCCCAATTTCTTATTCACATTAGGGAACTTACTAAATGAGAATACTGGAATTTTAATCGCGTACCCTTCAAGGTGTGGATTGAAGTCAAAGTCCTTTACCTTCTTCGTTCCTAGCATGACCTTTGTAGCATAGTTGACATAAGGCTCGCCATAAGCTTTACAGATAAACGGAACTGTTCTAGAAGCACGTGGATTCGCCTCGATGATATAAACTACATCATCTTTGACAGCGAATTGAATATTAATGAGCCCTTTTGTTTCGAGCGATTTCGCAATATTGATAGTGTGCTCTTTAATTTGCTGCATCACTAAGGGACCTAAGTTGAACGGAGGCAATACTGCTGAAGAATCTCCAGAATGTATACCACAAGGCTCAACGTGCTCCATTATACCGATGATGTATGCATCTTCACCATCACAAATAGCATCAGCTTCTGCCTCAATAGCTCCATCAAGGTAATGATCTAGTAACACTCTATTGCCCTCAAACTCTTTGAAAAGGTTCACTACGTGGCGCTCCAATTCTTGCTTATTGATAACGATTTTCATTCCTTGACCACCCAATACATAGGATGGTCTAACAAGAATAGGGAAACCTAACTCGTCAGAAATGTCCAATGCCTCATCCGCTGTTGTTGCAACGTCAAACTCTGGATATGGAATATTGATTTCTTTTAATAGGTTCGAGAAACGACCACGGTCTTCTGCTAAATCAAGCGCTTGATACGAAGTGCCAATAATTTCGATTCCGTAACGGCTCAGTTTCTCAGCCAACTTCAAAGCGGTCTGTCCACCTAACTGCACAATAACACCGCGAGGCTTCTCGTGTAATATGATATCGTATATGTGCTCCCAGAAAACAGGCTCGAAGTACAGTTTATCCGCGGTATCAAAATCTGTACTTACCGTTTCAGGATTACAGTTGATCATTATGGTCTCATACCCTTCTTCTCGTGCAGCGAGTACACCGTGTACACAAGAATAATCGAACTCAATCCCTTGACCAATTCTATTCGGCCCAGAGCCTAAAACAACTATTTTTTCACGCTCTGTAACAACACTTTCATTCTCAATGATTTCAACACCGTCAACGGTTTGATGAGGCATTTCAAAAGTAGAATAATAGTACGGCGTCTGTGCAGGGAATTCCGCCGCACAAGTATCTACCAATTTCCAAACGCGATTGATACCTAAATCTGTTCGCTTCGTATGAACCTCGCTTTCAAGCGCATTAACCATATGAGCGATTTGACGATCGGCAAAACCTTTCATTTTCGCCTCTTGAATGAGCTCTTTCGGCAAGGATACTAGATTGTGATTTTCAATCTCAGACTGCACACGGGCTAAATCTTCAATCTCCTTCAAGAACCACATATCAATCTTCGTGATATCGTAAATAGTTCTTAGCGGAATACCCATCTGAATGGCGTCATAAATCACGAACAAACGGTCTGAAGAAGCATATTCTAATTTGTGCAAAATGGTGTCATGATCGGTCAATCCTCTGCCGTCCGCTCCTAAACCATTACGCTTAATCTCAAGAGACTGTGCTGCTTTATGGAGGGCTTCTTGGAAACTGCGGCCGATCCCCATGACCTCGCCCACGGCCTTCATCTGAATACCAAGACGTGTATCTGCACCTTCAAACTTTTCAAAGTTCCAACGTGGAATCTTCACAATCACATAATCCAACGTAGGCTCAAAGTAAGCCGTTGTAGTCTTAGTGATTTGATTGTTTAATTCATCCAGAGAATAGCCAATAGCTAATTTCGCGGCTACCTTCGCGATAGGATAACCTGTTGCTTTTGAAGCTAAAGCCGACGAACGGCTCACACGTGGATTAATTTCTATAGCAACGATATCCTCATGTTCATCAGGACTAACCGCAAACTGAACATTACAGCCACCAGCAAAATTCCCAATACTGCGCATCATCTTGATGGCCATATCGCGCATTTTCTGATAGGTCGTATCACTCAAGGTCATCGCCGGGGCCACGGTAATGGAATCTCCAGTATGGATTCCCATCGGGTCCATGTTCTCAATAGAACAAATGATGATTATATTATCATTTTTATCGCGCAATAGCTCGAGCTCATACTCTTTCCATCCGAGCAGTGCTTTATCAATCATTACTTCATGAATCGGAGAAATTTCTAGTCCACGACTCAATGCAGTGTCAAATTCTTCTTCACTGTGAACGAAAGTCGCACCGGCACCTCCTAGGGTAAACGAAGCACGAACACAGAGCGGGAATCCAAACTCTTGGGCTGTTTCCTTACCACGTAAGAATGACTTGGCAATTCTCGAAGGAGCCATAGGAATATCTATAGTCTCCATGAGCTGACGGAATTCGTCACGGTCCTCGGTAATATTGATCGCTGCAATATCCACTCCAACAATGGCAACATTATTCTCTTCCCAAACACCTTGCTTATCTGCATCGATACACAAATTCAATGCAGTTTGACCACCCATTGTCGGTAAGACAGCATCAATATCTGGATGCTTTTGTAAAATCTCCTCTATACTCTCCACCTCTAAAGGCTTCAAATAAATGTTATCCGCAATGACCTCATCGGTCATTATGGTTGCTGGATTTGAGTTGATTAAGGTTACAATGATTCCTTCTTCTCGGAGACTTCTCGAGGCTTGCGATCCAGAATAATCAAATTCACAAGCCTGGCCAATAACAATGGGACCAGATCCGATAATAAGTACGTGTTTGATGGAAATGTCTTTCGGCATGAGCTTTTAAGATTTGTA